>MDTB01198907.1_pt1 | contig 208685 bp, 205 predicted proteins | sample 811161 | NCBI WGS metagenome assembly MDTB01 (sample SAMN05326650, study PRJNA326480) | marine metagenome | isolation source: seawater | place: Mediterranean Sea | collected 2009
TGACGTTTTCCTTTATTTCTTGCCTAACCACAATATAATTTGTGCCACAATTCAATAACCCTTTAACTGAGATTTGGCCCCAGTTCTTCTCAAAGCCTCAATCATCTCAATTGGTAGGTCCGTAAAAATACCATCAACCTTTAGGTCTAGACAACGTTTAAGATCAAAAGATTTATTAACAGTAAAGACAAGGACCTTCAAATTATTTCTATGGGCTTCGTCAACAATCATTTCATCGATTACTTCGAGGCTCACGTGAATCTGCGAACAATTTAGCTCCTCACATCGAGCTGCCAATTGCGGTTTTTTTGCTGCCGTAATAAATGCTTTCTTTATTTTTTTATTTGCCTTGAAACTTTTTATAATGTTCTCATCAAAAGAGGATATATAAATATTCTTCTGGTTTTTTTCGGGTACTTTTTTTAAAACTTGCCAAACAAGCTCCAGCATATTTGGCTCTTTTACCTCCAAATAAATATATGTAGTCTTTAAGAGCAACGGCATTACTTCCTCAATTGTGGGGATTCTTTCTCCATTTTTACAAACAAGATTTCTCAAAGAATGGAATGAGTAATTTTTGTGTAAACCATGGCCGTTAGTTGTCCGCGTAACGGTAATGTCATGGAGGAGAATAACTCGGTTATCTGAGCGCCGAATATCAATTTCAACTCCATCAACTCCCGCTCTGATGGCAGTAGTGATACCGCCAACTGTATTTTCCCCCATGTCATAGGATGCGCCTCTGTGGCCAATAATTAACATTAGTTTAATTATTTAATTTTCAGTTTTCATGAATTAATCTTTAAATTTTTCTGTTCGTTTCAGTTCATCGCAAAATTGTATAACATCAGAAAACAAATCATCAGGTATATCTTTGTAGCTACACTTAAAATGCTCTTTAATGCAAACTGCCACGTGCGCATATGGATTCCGACCTTTTGGATGATTCGGGTGATTAGGAAGCTTTCCTTTTAATTCGTCGCCAGTTTGCAGAATCACTTTCCATAAGTATTTTCTATTTTTTTCATTCATACCTTTATCGTTCATCTAAAACACAAGTAGTCGCACTATAAGTATTTTTTCGCAAATACCTTAAAATCAAAATCTTTTTTATTCAAATCTTCACGCGAAAGCATAGACCCCTTAGCAAGAATTTTTTTCGAAATAAAAATATCCGCGGGTCTATTTATCGAAAATGTTGCAATATGCTTATCACTATTGAAACAAAAAGTCGAAAAAGATTTCTCGGAATATTTAATTTTCTTAGTCGCATCAAATTCGTTGCCTATGGCAGCTATCTGTAATTTTAAGTCATATTGATCTGACCAAAACCAGGGGACAGTATCATAGACGGAAGAGTTTCCTAGTATATTTTCAGCAACCACTTTTGCAGTGTCAATACTATGCTGAACTGACTCTGGCCTTATGTGGCTTTTCAGTAAGACATTATAAAAGTTAGCGCAATCCCCAACTGCATATACGTCCTTCGCACTTGTTAATCCATTCTGATTAACCTTTATTCCATCCTCACAATAAATTCCTATTTTCTGAGCCAGATTAATATTCGGATTCACCCCAATTCCTGCTAAAAGCACGTTGCCATGAAGTTTTTTTCCGCCTTTTAATTGTAAATAATAATCATTTTTTACTTTATCAATCTCGGTTATACTGGCGTTCGTAAAAATGTTCACCCCACGGGCCATATGGTACTTCTCATAGAACTCTGAAACATTATTAGGTACAGCACGCTTCATGAGCCTGTCCGCTTGTTCTATCACACTAACCTCAAGACCAAATTCAAGACAAATAGCCGCTATTTCTAATCCAATAAAACCGCCGCCAATGATTATGATTTTCTTGTCTTTCGAAATTTTTTCTCGCAAGAGAGAACTTTCTTCTAAACTTCTAAGGTAATGAACATTTAAGCACTGATCTAGATTCTTTATTTTTTTTAAGTCCGCACCAGTAGCTAAAACCAACTTATCAAAATTTATGCAACTATTATTTGACGTGAAAATTTGTTTTCTTTTTAGGTTAATATCATCTACTCGTTGGCCATATATAAGCTCTATGCCGTTGTCAGCATAATATTCTTTTGGCCGTAAAAATAACCTATCTCTATCTAGTTTTCCTGATAGATAGTTTTTCGATAATGGAGGTCGCTGGTAAGGAGGAAAAGGTTCTTCGCCAATCAGAACTAATTTTCCTTTAAATCCTTTACTAACCAAGGATTCACATACTTGAAAACCAGCTTGACCTCCACCTATAACACAAACTTTCATCGCAACCCCACCGTTAGAATTTTGGATCAATAGGAGTCTCCCTGCTAAACTCCTTTTCTATAATTTCTGCGGCAAAAAGACAATAGTGGTCTTTGAAGATATCTGCGCATATTTGTACTCCAGTCGGAAGACCTTTATAACTTTCCATGGGCAAAGCAATAGCTGGTATACCCAAACAATTGCCGGGAGCAATAAAAATTGAGCTCTGCTTTAAGGTCCAATCACCGTTGTTAGAGTCTAGGTCTGAATCTATATTCCAAGGACTAGTACACCAAGTCGGGCCAATGAGTACCGTATAATTTTTGAAAAAAACCGACCAAATTCTACGTAAGAGACGCCTTTTTAATAAAGCATCTGCCGGAGTAAAGGGTGGAGCCTCCTTTGTCACACGTTTTAAATACTTTACGGTTTTATCCGAAAAACAATCGAGCGGAAGTGATTTAATTAGTGGCCTTAAGATAGAAATCCATACCTCAAAAACAAGATTTATCTCAGGTGGACTTGTTTCCTCGATCTCCCAGCCATTTCTTTCCAATATTAATGCAGCTTCTTCTATTCTCTTCAAGGTGATTTCGGGGATTTCAAAGCCGCTGATTCGCGTCATAAACCCCGCCCTCGGTCTAGTTGGTAAAGCTGGAAAAGAAGAAATATCAAGTGAATCGGGATCATAAATACTCCTGCCTCTTATTACTGATAACCCGGCTTGCAAATCGGATACAGTTCTAGCCATTGGACCATTTGTTAGCATTAAATTTGCAACTCCCGAATCTATTGGTTCAATTGAAGGGGACCACGGAACAATACCTTGAGATGGTTTTAAAGAAGTAACACCACAACAATAAGCTGGATTACGAAGAGAGCCTCCTATATCATTACCTAATCCAAAAGGTGTCATACCAGTAGCAAGAGCAACCGCATCACCCCCGCTTGAACCGCCTGGAGTAATATTTTGATTCCATGGGTTTAAAGTTCTTCCAAACAGAGGGTTGTCAGTATCAAGTCTCATGCCCATTTCTGGCATATTCGTTTTCCCTAATGGAATCGCACCCGAAGCCATTAATCTATTTACTATCGGGTCACTTCGCGTTGGCAAGGAATCCTTTAATGCTAATAAGCCTTTAGTTGTCGGAACGCCTACAAAATCCAGATTATCTTTAATAGTAAACGGAACCCCATAGAAAATTTTCTTCGAATCATTTTTTTTATGTCTATCCAGCTCGCTAGCCATTCGTCTTGCTAATTCTTCAAAGACCACGGTGATCGCATTCGACTTAGGATTAATTTTCTCGATCCTATCGAGTAAAGAATCGACAACTTCGCTACAAGATATCTCCCTTTTTTTTACACATTGAGCTATATCTAAGGCGCTTAAACGGAAAATCTCATCTACCAAATGACAACCCTTTTAGTCTTTACGGAAACAAAAATAAAAATATTAAACGTAAGATTTACAAATCCTAAGTGGTATAACCATCTTTGCCTGGAATCCAATTTGTACCCGCTAAAGGCACTCTAGCCATTGCCGCCGCTTCAACTGTTAAAGCACATAAATCTTCTGGCTCGAGATTTTTGAGATGACTTTTACCAGAAGCTCTCGCAATCGTTTGAGCTTCCAATGTAATTACTCTTAAGTAATTTGCCAGTCTTTCACCGGCTTTTATTGGATCAACTCTTTTCATTAATTCTGGATCTTGAGTAGTAATACCGGCAGGATCGTTTCCAAGATGCCAATCATCAAAAGCACCTGCTGTAGTGCCTAGTTCTTTATATTCAGTTTCCCATTTAGGATCGTTGTCGCCGATGGCAATCAAAGCAGCTGATCCTATCGAGACCGCGTCCGCACCTAAAGCTAATACTTTTGCCACATCAGCACCCGACCTTATCCCACCGGATACGATTAATTGCACTTCCTCTCGCATACCCAAATCGTTCAAAGCATCAACCGCAGGTCGGATACACGCTAAAGTAGGGATACCAACGTGATCTATAAAAACATCTTGGCTTGCTGCGGTTCCCCCTTGCATGCCATCTAACACCACGACATCAGCGCCTGCTTTTATAGCTAAAGATGTATCGAAATAAGGGCGAGCCCCACCCACTTTAATAAAGATAGGTTTTTCCCAGTTCGTTATTTCTCTTAATTCTAAAATTTTAATTTCAAGGTCATCTGGACCTGTCCAATCTGGATGTCTGCAGGACGACCTTTGATCAATTCCTTCGGGCAAGCAACGCATCTGAGCTACTCTGTTGCTAATTTTTTGCCCCAATAACATTCCACCTCCTCCTGGTTTTGCTCCTTGACCGACCACTATTTCTATTGCATCACACCGTCTTAAATCACTTGGATTCATACCATATCGGGAGGGCAGATATTGATACACTAAAAATTTTGAGTGATTTCTTTCTTCGTCGGTCATCCCTCCATCTCCGGTAGTAGTCGATGTGCCAGCAATCGTAGCGCCTCTACCTAGAGCTTCTTTAGCTGGACCTGATAGAGCTCCGAAACTCATCCCAGCAATTGTTATCGGTATATTTATCTTGATTGGATTTTTTGCGAATCTGGTTCCCAGGACAATTTCGGTATCACATCGCTCCCTGTAGCCCTCAAGAGGATATCGCGACATAGAGGCGCCGGGAAATACAAGATCATCAAAATGAGGTAAGGCCCTTTTTGTCCCACCCCCTCTGATACTATAAATACCTGTAGTTGCGGCCCTTCTAATTTCAGCGTTCACATCATCATTAAAAATAATTGATTTTTTAGCTGGGGTTCGCCTCTTGTTCATTTGTTTTTCATCCATAATTTAATTCTCTCAATACAAACCAACGTTTTTAATATCAAAATGATACAGTTTTCTTGCCGAGCCGTACCGTTTAAAACGCTTTGGTCTACCAGTGATTTTTGAATCATGTAATAACTTTTCAACTAAGTCCATATGCTCTTCCATCATCTCTTTTTCTATGCAATCAGCACCTAATTCGCCTACCGATCCGGCGACAAATATATTCGCTTCATAAATCGAATCACCTAATCCATTTCCTGCGTTTCCTAAAACTAACAAATTACCCGCTTGAGCCATAAAAGCAGAAGAATGTCCGACGTTTCCGCCCACTACTATGTTAATTCCTTTCATGGAAATCCCACACCTTGAAGAAGCATTTCCTTTTATGACTAGTATTCCGCCATGTCCCGTAGCCCCGGCGTATTGACTCGCATTTCCGAATACTGTCACCTTCCCTGACATCATATTCTCAGCAACACCTGGGCCAGCCGAACCCTTGATAATTACTTCAGCCTCCTCATTCATTCCCGCACAATAGTATCCGACTGAACCCTCTATTTCGACGTGAATACTGCTATTGAGTCCAACTGCTACAGCATGTGCGCCGTTAGGATTCTGTATCTTCCATTTCTTAATGCTTTCTGCCGCCTCAGGTTGTTTTTGCAGAACACTATTTACATCTCTCAATTTGGTTTTTGCTAAATCAAAATCATACATTTTATTCACCCCAAAAATATGGGATGCCTGGCTCGGGCTCCCATACATTTGCTTTTTCTATATCAGGCAATGAAGCCAATGCCCTAAATTCGGAACCAAAAGCGACATACTTATCTGTTTGCGCCATCACGGCAGGTTTACAAGCAATTTTATCTCGGAGCACTCCAAATCCATTTTCTGTACCCACAACAAATGTAAAAAAACCGTCAAGATCATTGAGGCTCATCTCTAAGGCAACCTCTAAGTTATGACCCATTTTCATCTTCTCCGTTAGATAAGCAGCAGCCACCTCGCTATCATTCTCCGTTTCAAAATTAAAACCAGATTTCTCAATAGCCCTTCGAAGATTGTTGTGATTTGACAAAGAACCATTATGAACAAGGCACTGGTCAGCCCCAGTAGAAAAAGGGTGAGCGCCCAAAGTGGTTACTTTAGACTCGGTTGCCATTCTAGTATGTCCGATCGCATGCGTGCCCCTCATAGCAGCAACATTAAACCTCTCTAGCACCTCTCTAGGTGGCCCAATTTCTTTATAAATTTCGACTTTTGTACCCACACTCATAATTCGGATATCGGTATCATTATTCAGATAATCACACACAGTCGAAACATCTAAAACATCCAACTTGATGATGGCATGACTATCTACAGGTTCTATAATTATATTTTTTCCTGTTCGAATTTTTATATTTTCTGAAAGTTTTAAAAAATCGTCTGTTGGATTTTCAGATTGCACGGTAACTTTTGTGGTATTCTCATCAGCTTCTTTATATATTGCTACACCAGCACTATCAGGGCCTCTATCACTCAAAGGTTCTAACATGGTTACCAAGAGGTTGCCCAAAGAGGAATTAAGATTTTGGTCGATCAGAAAAATGCCAGCAATACCACACATATTTTTTATTCCGTGACTAAATGAACGTAAGAAGAAACAAAAGCAGGAAACTAAATATTAACTCCAATAAAAATTCAAATCAATAACCACTTTCTAGACTCAGATTCTCTTTATTTACTCAATTATAAGATACACCGATGAATTGAGGACCTTGTCAATAAGGCCCATCTGAGTTGGTTTGCCCCTTCCAAAATTCGTAAGGTGGGCCTGCTAAAATATGCATCTGCATCAAATGCGTAAACGTTCTGCTCAGATATGGCTTTCAGCTCTTTAAGATGAACATTTTCATATAATCGCGCCGCAATCCTTCTATTATCCTCAAGCCCAAACCCACAGCAACCAACAACAATATAATCAGGATTAATGGTTCTAATTAAAGATGGAGAAATCTCTCTTGAGTTCTGTCCTGTAAGCCCTAGAGGAGAATCAAAACCCGCTAACCCAATCTGCTCTGGAACCCAATGTCCCGGGCCAAAAAAAGGATCCACCCATTCCAAAAATAAGATTGACTTCCCTATTTTTGATAGGGCCATCATATCCCGTATGCTTTTATTTGCTTTGCTAATGATATCTTTAGCTTCCTTAACTCGATCAAATTCATTACCCAAACGTTCTATATCTTCTATTATTTGTGCAATTGAAGACCCTGACAATGATAATACTTTCGTAACTTTACCGCTTTCATTAACCAAATACTTTAATGCTTGAGCGACTTGACTTTCAGTTATCGCACAGACATCACACAAACCCTGAGTCACTAAATAATCCGGCTGTATATTAACCAACATATTGTGATTTATTTCATAAATATCTGAATTGTTTTCTTGGGATTCTTTTACAACACGATCAATCTCTCTCATAGATAAATTTGGTCGTATTTTGGTTGAAGTAACTTTTAACTTTTCTTTAACTTCTTCGGGAAAATTACATTCATGACTACAACCTACAAGATTTTCTGATAAATCAAGACTTGTAATTATTTCTGTGGCGCTTGGTGTTAAACTAACAATCTTCATAGTATTAATATATTTTTATTAAAAGAATTATTCTAATAAAAAAGGGGACTTTTTTTAAACAATTAGTAATATATAATAAGTGTTAACGTTTTATTAAATTATTAGGAAACAAATATGGTAAAGCTGGTTCTGATAATTTTTGCCATAGCACTGTTATTTTGGCTTATTTTGAAAATATCCAGACCTTATTCGGACACGTCTGAACTTAAGCAAAAAAAAGTAAGAACATTGCTCGCTCTGATGGTTATCTTTGCGGTTATTTTGTTAATCTCGCGCACTGGCATTAGCCCAGCAATAATAGTTCAAAAGATACTTCAACTTCTTCCGGCTATCCGCGCGTTCTTACCCTTCTGATTAATTGTTAGATCGTTTTGATTATCTATCTTTCGGTTTAATAAAACCATAATTTGCGCCGAACTTTTCACTGAATCCACAATTAAACAAAGCGCTATTTAGATATTCTTCACCACTCTTTTTTAGTCTAGCCTTATGTTTAATTTTATTCCTCACAATTTGATTAGAGAGCAAATGACCATCAGGATAGGATTGATAAATATCGAACTTCTTTTTTTTAAACTCATCATATCTGTCTTTTTGATTTTTGCTATAAGCATAGTCAGCAGCTAATTCAAGTAATGCTATACAATTCATGTCATTTAAATGAGTCTCACCATTTTTCTTCTCAACGAATGAAGATGCAAACAGAACTATTAACACTACAGAAATAGCTATCTTAAGGATTTTGTTCATTGATATTCCTACTCCTGAAACACTCTAAAGATAGGTGGTTTTAATCAAAATAAATTTAAACGAATTTCATTTTGGACTTATTACCCCACAACCTATCCTAGGTCCCGCGGCACCCGATGGCTGAGTTTTATAATCATCTGGCCCATCGTGGATGACAAAAGCTCTGTTTAATATACTGAGAGGATCCTCTTTAATTAAATTGACTTTGTATTTAATATCTCCACCCTTAATTCTTTACTTTGCCCAACATGAATATTTGGCATATCACCGGAATGACCTTCCACTAAAAGTCCGTGTTTTTCTCCGGAGGGATTAAAGTGCCCACCAGAACTTGAAAAATCACCCTCACAAACTCCGAATTCATGGATATGAAAAGCATGAGGACCAGGAGGCAGATTTTTAAATTGTGCATCTAACAAAACACCTTGTGGAACCGCTCGAACTTTAACGGTTCCTAGTTGTTGCTTATCGAGGCCTAATAAGACCACAATGATGCTGTTGTCATTACTGTTTGCTAGACAAGTAAAAATTGGGAATAGTAGGGTGAATAAAATTAGATTAATTCTCTTCATGACGATTTCAGAATCCTATACTGTTAATTTTCCTAATCTAGATTTTATCTTTTCAGAAATCTCTAAAATCTGATCTGATGTAGTTATTAAAGGCGGTGCAATTAACAAGCTACCGTTAACTGGACGGGTAATTAATCCATCCTCGATCAATTCTGAGTTAATACGATTGCATAAACCTATAGGATCTTCGGTCGACAACTCATCATTTTCGTCACGAATCCTAAAATCAACAGCCGCTGCAAGCCCATGAAAACGAACATCTCCAATCAAGGGATGTTCCCCCAGTGGTCTAAGTTCTTTTTCTAATAGCTTACCAATCGTTGCCGCATGCTCTAACAATTTTTCTCGCTCTATAATTTCCAATGTTTTAAGTGCTGCTGCTGCTCCAACTGGGTGGGCAGCATATGTGGCCGCATGAGCAAATGAGTTGATGCGTCTTGATTTTTCTTTCATTCTTTCTTGGAGGCTTTCTCCTATTGCTATCGCCGATAGAGGGAAATATCCACTTGTTATTCCTTTCCCCATAGTGGCATGATCCGAAGAAAAATCAACCGATTCACTACCCCACATTCTTCCGGTTCGACCAAAGCCAGTTACAACCTCGTCAGCTACCAAATCGATTTCATGTTGATCTAGTAATTTTTTTAAGCATTTGAAATAATTTTTCGGAGGTACATGCAGGCCAGCGGAAAAACTTACTGGTTCTGCAAAAAATGCAGCTATCGATTCTTTGCCTTCTTTAACAATTAAGTTTTCTACCTCTAGGATTAGTCGCTTACAAAATTCTTCTTCAGTCTCTCCAGGTAGCCGTCCTCCATGAAAGTCAGGCTGAGACACATGAAAAAAACCAGGCAGAGGAAGCCCGAAATCTGAATGATGCCCTCCAGTTAAACTTGCAGACGCTAGCGTTCCCCCATGGTAGCTTTGCTTTCTTGAAATAAATTTCATTCTAACAGCTTGGCCTTCATCAAAAGCTCCGTATTTCATCACCTTAATCAAAAAATCATTTGCTTCTGACCCCGTAGCCGCAAACAGGATCGCTGGATTCTTTATTGCAGAAATCGTCGCTAGCTTCTCAGATAAGGCGATCGAGGTATCACTAGTACGGTGCATGCCAGAAACTAAGAATGGAAGCTTACGATATTGTCGCTCTATCGAAGATATTAGTTCCTCATTCTGAAAACCCAATGCAGCAACCCAAAACGATGAAGTTGCTTCTATGTATTCCTTGCCCGAAGCATCGTATAAATAAATTCCCTTACCCCGCTTAATTGTCTTAACCCGATTCCGATTATTATCAGAAAGTGGTTGAAAACCTACAATTAACGGAAAATCAGACACCAAAAGTTCTCCTTATTTAATTCCTGAGAATCAAGTCTCTTAATTCTCGGGTCTTTTCGATGTTGATCTCTAAGTCCTCTTCTTCAACTGAACCCTCAAAAACGACACCGTAGATTTTTTTAGCTCTCTCTAATGATATATATCCCTCCAAAACATCATGAAGAACCCTATCAGCATCTCTTTCAAAAGGACATCCATATCCACCACCAGAGGTATCCTTCCCTTTTAGCCACATACCTTTGTTCAGGACAACCACTCCAACGCTCGGAGCTTGCGTCGCATTACCATCAGAATCAATCACATGCATCTCTCCTCTATTACCGTCTTTTCCTCCTCTTACACCTTTGGCGGGATTTACTTGTGCATCAGCCGCAAAAACTACGGTCATCGGATTTTCACTTGGTCCATATGTAAGGGTAACTCCTGGGGCGCCGCGATTAAATCCGGCTCCTTCTTCATCTTTCGTCAGCCTGACTTCTTTCACATGAATAGGATAACTTAGCTCGTCAATTTCTATGCTATCACGGTACATGAGACCCGCGACTACAGGTATACCATAAGTAACCCATCCGTCACATTCTGGAGAAGCCGGCCCCCCATTTTCTCCGAAAAAAAGCTGGTTGACGTAAGGATGATTGTCATGCCGAGCATCTTTGCCAGATACGACTGAAAAACCCGCCCCCAGTCCTAGACCGCCTTCCGCTAATCCATAACCTTCTCCCAGTTCAGCCATCGCTGCCTGAACGTTGTTTAATAATCGTTCAGAAATGTTTGTAGTAGCTACCGAACAACTGTGTGGGAATTTTGGAATCCCTATGGCAGCTCCTTCTCTCATCTTCATTTTTATACACCGGTACGAGCCCCCATTCCGTGGAATATCTGAGGGCAAGCAATTATAGACACCCGCAACTGCATTGCTAATCGAACATGCTTCAGATAGATTTAGTCCATTATCCATGTTGTCGATATTCGAAGTGAGATCAATTTCTATCTCACCTTTGTCTGGTGACACCGACAATCTTACTCGGACCGGTATACCATCAGGAAGTAAAGGAGGCATGGGATCGTGAAAACTTTCTCTTTCAATCGTTGCTTTTGGTAGTGAGGATATCGCCTGTTTCATTCTAATCTCACTATAATCAAACCACTCGCTCATAAATTGCCTGACGGTCTCTTTTCCATATTTTTTAAAGATATCATGAATCCTACTTTCACCAGTTCTTGCTGAACCTAACATTGATAAAAAATCACCATACCAAAAATCCGGTACCCTTATACGCCGCTGACACATTCTTATAATGTCATCGTTAGTTATATTATCCCGTTGCACCCTCACTGCGGGAAATATTAAGGCTCCCTCCTCGTAAACGTCTTTGGCTGAGGCGTGATAAGTAGAGGGTATTGAGTTACCGATATCAGCTTGATGAGCTTTTGCACAAACATTAAAAAGATGTTCTCCCTCCCAAAAGACTGGCACGATTATCGTATGATCTGCTGGATGGGAATTACCACTGTAAGGATCGTTATGAAGATATGCATCGCCCTCTCGAATATCTTGATGAAATCTGCACATAGCCTCAGACTGTAGGTTGAGTCCATAGGTATGGGCTGGCAGACCCTCTGCGGTTGCAAAGAGTTCATTTGAAGCAGTAGTAATACCACAAGAAAAATCTCTAGCACTGTTGATGACCGCGGACCTTCCTGTTTTTAGCATTGTATTCGTCATCTCTCTTACCACGCCATCAAATCTATTTGCTAGGACGGCTAGGAGCATTGGGGATAGTTTATCGTTTTTTTCGCTGCTCATTTTATTGGTTCTTTATTCACTCCTAATTTAGATATTAATCACAACAAGTCGGATAAATCAACAATATAGCTACCCAAATCACTATAGGTTACCTTTGCTCGTGGTGGAATCACTATGGTTGTGTTGGGTTCTTCAATTATTGCTGGGCCCTTAATTTGTGTGTTGGGTAAAATACCTAATCCTTTGTAAATTCTTGTAGTAACCGCCTGCTCCACCCCAAAGAAAGCGTTACGCTGGCGAAGCTCAGTGCCACTTTTCGTAGACTCAAGAAACGGGTCTTTTTTAGGTAACTCAATAACGAGTGTCCCTGTCCAATTTAGAAAATCTATCGGGCTCTCTCTGTCATCTACGCTGTAAATTCTATTGTGATTTTTGTGGAATTCTTCGATCAATTGCAATACGTCCTCATCGGACTCAACGGAGTCTGAATTCAAATCAACGCTTATATCCCAAACTTGAGCTGCGTAATGAGCATCTACTCTGAACTTAATATTGCGATTCGTAAAACCTTTTTTTTCTAGTCTTTCGGCAAATTGGCTAAGATGCGCTTTTATTTCGGCTAAACACTTTCCTACACCGTTTCGGTCAAAATGATCAGAACGTGTTGGGAAGGTTGAGGAGTGCTCAAAACTAATATCCGAAAATTGCATTCCGCTAGCAGAAAGCACACTTGCCGTACGTGGTATGATTACTTGCTGACACTTTAATTCTTCTGCGATGGGTACAATTCCAAATCCCGCCGCCCCTCCTCCTGCAACAATCACAGCTTCAGACGGATCTATACCTTCGCTAACTGTTATATCCTTAATGGCATTTATCATAGTTTCATTAGAAACCGTATATATTGAATAGGCCGCTTCATGAAGTGGAATACCTAGAGGATCCGCAATTGATTTAATAGCTTCTCGGGCTGCAACTTCGTTCAAAAGCATCCTGCCTCCCAGGAAAAAATTGGGATCGATGTAGCCTAATAATAAAGCCGCATCTGTTACAGTCGGAAGCTTCCCCCCCAAATTATAACAAGCAGGCCCGGGGCTGGCGCCCGCACTTTGCGGTCCTACCTTAAGCAGACCAGCACTATCAATCCAAGCAATAGAGCCTCCACCTGCGCCAACACTTCGCGCATCCACTGCTGGTATTCCTAACATATCTCCGGTAAATTTCCCCCCTAACCAGGTTTCCTGTGTTATTGAAATATTATTATTTACAACCAGACTTACATCGAAAGTAGTTCCTCCAGTGTCAACCACTAAAACCGCGTCTTCCTTATCCTCAAGCTTAGCATACTGTTTCCCAGCAACTGGAGCCATAGCCGGGCCAGAGCGCACAGTGTGAATGGGCCTATAAATTACACTGTCAATATCCATACAACCGCCGATTGTAGTGCTTACTAATAATTCTCCTGAATATCCATTTTGCCTTAAGTCAGTTTGTAATTCAGTTAGATGATTTTGCATTAAAGGTTTTATAGAGGCATCTATTACAACGGAAGATGCACGGCGATATTCTCTCATTATTGGATTCAATTCATGACTGAGGGTAAAAGGAATTTCCGGCACAAGCGTTTGCAGCAATTGACCTACTTTTTTTTCATGGACTGGATTTCTAATTGCCCAAAGAAAACTAACTCCAATTGCTTCATATCCTTTGGCATCTAATTGTTTTATTACATCAACAACTTGTTCTTCATCTAATTTTTTATAGATATGGCCATTCGATTCGATTCTCTCATCAATTTCAAAAGTATATCGCCTTGGAATATATGGCTGTGGATAGGGAATCGAGAATTCATGAGGATCAAATTTACCCCCCTCTCGCAAAACCAGAACATCAGGAAAGCCTTTGGTTGTCAAAAAAGCTGTTTTGGCTATTTTTCTTGTCACGATCGCATTGGTGGCTCTTGTTGTACCGTAAACAAACAACTGAGTTCTTTCTAAAAGTTCTGTAACTGAAAGTCCAAGTTGACTCGAGGCATCTTCTATTGCTTCTCTTAGACCGACGAAAATCCGGTCTGGAGTGGTTAAAGCTTTACCGATTGTAAATTTTCCCTCTTCATCGGATACAACCACATCTGTAAACGTTCCACCCGTATCAACTGTAATACACCAACCGTTATTCAAATAGTTTCTCCACTTTGTTTATTTTGTTATTAATCAAAAAAATTTACGTTTTAGACATCTAGGGTCGTCTTTTTCTCCCAATCTGATAAGAAAGCCGAGTAATCATTCCATTCTTTTTCTTTAAGTTTACAAAATCCGTCAATCATTTCATCCCCTAAATAGCCCCTCATCACCTTACTATTTTTGAGCAAGCGTAGAGCATCTAACAGATTTAGAGGTAATTTCTTAACACCTTTCAATTTGTGGCCTTCTTCGTACATATTAATATCGAGCTTTTTTCCTGGTAATAATTTTTTTTCAATTCCGTCCAAACCTGCCGCCACCACAGCCGCTTGCAATAGATAAGGATTAACTGCTCCATCAGCCAGTCTGAGTTCAAAACGACCATTATCGGGTATTCGAACCATGTGAGTTCGATTATTTCCGGTCCAAGTCACAGTATTTGGAGACCACGTTGCACCCGATTTTGTTACAGGAGCATTGATTCTTTTATAACTATTTACCGTAGGATTGGTTAATGCTGTCATGGAAGGCGCATTTTTTAAAACACCAGCCAAAAAGTTTAGGCCGTAATCAGACAACCCATCCACACTTTTACTGTCTTCAAATAAATTATTCCCATTTTGCCAAACAGAAAGATGAAGGTGACAACCATTGCCAGTCAAATGAGGGAATGGCTTAGGCATAAACGTAGCCCTTAATCCATGTTTTTCTGCAACTGACTTAACCATAAATTTAAAGAAAGAATGCCTGTCGGCGGTTTTCATTAAGTCATCATATTCCCAGTTCATTTCAAATTGGCCATTCGCATCTTCATGGTCGTTTTGATATGGATTCCAACCGAGGGATAACATGTAGTCACAAATTTCAGCTATAACATCAAACCTTCTCATAATAGTCTGTTGGTCGTAGCAAGGCTTTTCCGCGTAATCATAATCATCTGAAATAGCTGATCCATCCTCAGACAATAAAAAGAACTCGGCTTCCACACCTGTTTTAATTTCAATTCCTAACGCTCTCGCGCGTTCAACCAATTGCTTTAAAATGTTACGTGGTGCCTGTTCGACACTTGACCCATCCATATAGCAATACGCTGGCACCCAGGCGACGTCAGGTTTCCACGGAAGCTTAACTGCCGCGCCACTATCCGGAATTGCTAACATGTCTGAATCAGCTGGGGACATATCCAACCAAGAAGCAAACCCAGCGAAACCGGCACCATTTTTTTCCATTTCGCTTATTGCCTGCGCAGGAACAATTTTTGCTCTTTGGGAACCGAAAAGATCAGTGAAAGAAATCATGAAATATTTTATTTTATGTTCATCGGCAAAGGATTTAAGATTTACGGACATTTTAAAATTCACTCCAAAAAGCTAGGTTAGTAATTAGGTAATCATTATTGTCATAAACATATAGGAATTTAATATATGAGATTTTGGCTAATATTCAATTTAAATATCTACCATACATTTTAAATCTATTGAAACCTAAAAATTCATGCGCCAAAATAGAGTAACCCGAACATAACAGTCTTTCAAACTTAAGAAGAACTATTAGCGTTCAAAATCAACTTTTGGCAAAGATATTCATATAAGTGATATCTAGAACATAGTTGAATAGCGAAAAAACCTAAATGAAGAGAACATGTGAGTTAAAAATTGGCCAAAATTACTAATTATCCAAAAGCTACCTTTAATCCAGATGAGTTTACTGAAAGGATTTTTATGATGACAAAAGAGTTATCAAACTACCTAAACTGGCCGCCAAAAAGGACTTGGAGGTGCATCAAGTACAAATGGGGTTTTACTAAAAATGAACACTCAAAATTAGTCGAATGGTTAAATTTTCATTGTGCGGTCCAATCAAATATTTTTCACCAAAATACTATGGTTACGGTTCTATTATCTGAATTAGAAACAAAGGACGATAACATCGTCGTGTTTAACCAAGATAGGGCGACAAATCTAAAAGCATCTGCATACTTCCTTCAAAAACTTGTTGCTGAAATGCAAACCTATTTAGGCGTTGACGAAACAAGGAATACAATGCTACACCGACTAATTGAAGCAGCTTTTACAAAAATTACCACACTTAATGCGATGGCCTATCTAGCAAAAGAAATATCAACGATTGAATTACAAGATCTTGTGGTTAAGAGCATTAGTAAATCGTAGAGAATTGTTTTAGGAGCTTGAAAATTCTCGCAATTAACTAACAAAAATTTGGGGCAAATTTGAACAATAGTATAGCATCTGAAATCAGACGTGTGATCTCTCTTCAACAGACAGCGATTCAGAATGAGGATATAACGTCTGCAAAAATAAGAGAGGATAGGATTAAAAGAGCTATTAACCTTATTGCTTCAAATAAAGAAGAAATACTGGAAGCTCTGCAGGATGATTTTGGTTTTAGGAACTCAGGAGAAATATTATTAGCCGAGATCTTCGGAACTATAAATACATTAAAATACTCAAAAAAACACACAAAAAGTTGGATGCGAAATTGTCAACGTCAGTCTTTACAACCTTTTAAATTTCTAGGGGCCCGAACGTACATCAAATATCAGCCTTTGGGTTCAGTTGGAGTCATCGTTCCGTGGAATTTTCCAATTAATCTTTGTTTTGGCCCTTTAGGTAGCATATTTGCTGCCGGTAATAGAGCAATAATAAAACCATCAGAGATCGCACCAAATAGTGCAGATCTGATCCAAAAATTAATAAAAAGATATTATGACGAGGAAGAAGTAACCGTCTTTACTGGAGACTCGAGTGTTGCAGAGATACTCAGTCTCCAGCCTTTTAATCATCTTTTATTTACAGGGTCCTCAAAAAATGCTGTAAATGTGATGAAAAGCGCTTCTGAAAATCTAGTCCCTGTTACTCTAGAGTTAGGAGGAAAATCACCAGCGATAATATCCGAGAGTGCGAATTTGCAAAAAGCAGCCAAAAGAATTTTAGCGGGAAAAATATTCAATGGCGGTCAAGTTTGCCTTGCTCCTGACTATATATTAATTAAAAAAAATGTAGAACAAGAGTTTATATGCGAGCTTACTAAAGCAGCCTCCGCCTTGCTCCTTGGAAACAAAAATCTTTTAAATATTACTTCTGTAATAAACAATGAACACTTTGAGAGGATAAAGTTGATTATAGATGACGCTAAGCAAAAAGGAGGCAGAATAATTGAGCTGCTTGAGGCTAATCAATTTAAAAAACTAGAGGCCAAACAGATGATACCGTCCGTTATTACAAATACTAGTCAAGATATGATTGCTTTGAACGAAGAAATATTTGGACCAATATTACCTTTTGTTTATTATGACGATTTAGACGGTGCGATAAATTTTTTAAATAACAAGCCTAGTCCTTTGGGGCTATACTGGTTTGGCTCAAACAAAAAAGAAGCGGCTAAGATAATTAATTATACGAGCTCGGGAGGCATCACCATGAACGATGTTATTGCCCATGTTGCTCAAGATGACGCCCCTTTCGGAGGAACTGGGCCTTCGGGAATGGGAGCATACCATGGTAGAGAAGGTTTTGAGAACTTCAGTCATGCTAAAACTATTTACGAACAAATTTCCTTCGATTTGCCTTTTAGGTTTATGCAGCCACCTTATGCAAAGTCGTTTTTGTCGTTACTAAATTTTCTAACCAAACCAAGAAAGTGAATTTAAAAAAATCACTATTAGTTTTCAACCCTAAAAACTTCATAATCAACTCGGCCAGGCTGTATTTTTCCACGCGCTAAACATACGATATTGTTCACCCATTCATAATCTGGGTGGCCGGTTTGCATACGCGGGCTGGTAAAGAAATACTGATCCCCAAATTCAGTACCGCCATCGCCTTGAAGCGAGCGAAGCACCGAATCGGTTAATTCCAATTTACCTGTATATTCAACAAAAATTAATGCACTGTCTGAGGTTTCAAATGTAACTCTTACATCTAAATGTCCAAATTTTTCCGTTAACGTTAGCCAATCAGCTCCAGCTGCTGGCCTTATTTTTCCCCTTAACTCTGGCCCCTCAAACTCACCACCGTCTACCTCCACAATCAACCGATTTCCAAATGGCCCAGCGCCTACTTCCAGACTAGTAGTCAGATTAGCATAGTAAGTGAAAAATGGGGTAAGTTGCATGTGGATCTCCTCAATAAAAATAATTATAACGTCTACCAAGTTTCCATATGTAGAAAGTTAGATAGATCCTTCCTAGACGCTTCTTTAAAATCCGTGCCTTTTGTAAACGCAATTGGAATTAAAGCCACCTGGGTATAATTTTCAAAAGGTATCTCTAAGACTTCGGCTGCTTCTTTCTCAAACATTAAGTGCAATGTTGTCCAGCAGGTGCCCAAGCTTCTCTCTCGTGCGGCCAACATAAAACTCCAGACAGATGGTAGTATTGAGCCGTAAACTGAAGCACACTCCAAAGATGTTTTATATCGACCAACCATGACAGGAATTAAAAGCCAAGGTACTTTGTGCATATTGGCTGCAAGATATTGGGCCGAGTCGACCATACGGTCGGCAGAGTTTTGATTTGGATGGTGAGTTGTTACTGTTTTCTTTTGCTTCTGATAGATTTCGAATGCATTTCTATAAAGACTAGCTATTTTTTCTTTCCTCTCATTATCGCCAATTAAAATATAATGAGTTAAAGCTTGGCCAGACGCTGTAGGGGATTGCAGGGATAAATTGAGACATTCTTTTAAGAGCTCTACCGGCACATCTTTTGATAAATTGAGACGCTTCCTTACGGCTCTGGTGGTTTTTAAGACAGCGTCGGCTGACAAATTTAGTTTCATGAAAACCTTCGATAGTACATTAAAAATTTAGTCTAATATATATAGTAGGGCCATGCTCCCTTTGGTGTCAAACGGTTACGTCTACAGTGTTTCCTGAAATAGACGAGTCCACCTTAGCGGTTGTATTTTGGTCAGATTTTGGGGCTAGATCCTTTTGATCTACTTGAGCCGGCTCTTGTTGCTTTGGTGCTAGGGGGGCGTAAGACCCATAGCCGATTCCATCTACTGGCATAATTGATCCTTAAATAAAATAAGGGTACGGGTTATGATATTGCGATGCAACAAATTTTTTTTAATAAAGATATAGCAAATAAATCTAAAATAGATAAAAGGACATTAGAGAAGTTTGTATTTACTTATTTGGCTTCCAGTTTTTTCTAAATTTTCCTTTGAAAAAGTATCCAATTTGTCTTTTACCTGATGGATGAGTGTAGACGCCCCAACCATGTCTCAACCCACCTTTAAAACTACCAACGTAGGTATATCCACCTGGCCAAGTTTGCCGGCCCTCGCCATTCGGTATACCACCCTCGTGCTCACCAATATAACGCTCTCCATTTTTATTCAGGGTATGTAACAAGTTATTAGGGCAAATTGATTTCTCGATGTTCATCTTCCCAAATTCGGCACCAAGGTGCTTTTTAGCCGTGAGCACCGTAAACCGCCGAGATCATCTGGGTTATCTGCTTAATCATAATTTTGTTTTGCTCTAATGGGGCCAATACTTGTTTTTCAACAAATATAAAACTACCTACATTTTCTGTACTGTAAGATTCCATCTCAGATAATAATTCTGTGTCACTCACTTTAGACTCAAGTTTAAATGCTGTCCGGATAATATCGCTCACGGATTCGAAGTCCAACTTTAAAGCGTAGTTTAAGATATCATCGTTACTATGCCTGTTAGTTTCACCTAGCCTTGGCAAGCTACAAACAAGCATAAGACTATTACTTACCAAAGCAATCCTGATCGAATGAAGCAGATCTAGTTGCAATCTTTCTTCTCCCTTTGGTCTTACACTTTTTAATCCTAATTTTTCAACAAGCCTGTATAAGTCTACTAAGTCATCCCGTAGGTTCCAAACAGTCTTCTGAATACTCTGGTAATTTGAGCCCCTACGTAATAATTGTGAAACACTTCTCAGACCTCTTTGATTCTTTTCCTGCTTCCCGTGATAAGCCTTATTTACCCAAAAACCTGGATCTAAAAGTCTAGAGTAGGCCAAAACCGTATTTAACGAACCCATCTCTTTAGCTCTCAAAGCGTAATTTAAACATTGCCTCAATCTACTAGATTTACTAAATATATCTATAAACTCGTCAGTATCAAGAGTTGCAGCACACCCCATTCCAGAAACAACATTTGCTAAAAACCCAAGTTGTTGCAGAATCGCATTATGGGTTATCGCTCTTATTTTCGAAGGGCCTCGTCGTTCGTTACCCGCGCCAACCACTCGACGGGTTGGACGTGAGCCGGTTACAGGTAATAAATTATTATCAAATATATCTATAAGGTCTGAGTAACTTGCATCATTCAAGAGTTTTTCATGCCAATCTTTTAGCCCGGAAAACAGATCAAGAGAAAAATCGGTTTGCTGATAAAAAGCGTCCGTTTTATCTACCTGATTGGCTAAATTTGTCTCTGCAATGAAGATATTTGTTAGTGTTGAAACTGCAACTTCCAAAGAACCAAATAGTCGATATCCGTCCCCTCCCTGAAAACTAGACTGATGATACAGTCTTATTCCGTTCTCCTTTGCATGATTTCTCACGAATGGAGTCATAATATATGACTGCCTGTCGTTCATATTTGATTGAATCCCTCCTCGCCCGAAGGATTCACCATGAGTATTAAATATCAAGAGGTCAACTGCTTTGCCCACTCGATTTTTTAAACAATTGATAATTTTGGTTTGCAACCTTTCGATTGCCATATTAGCCGCAACCTGGCCAATAAACCTACCAGCATCTGAAAACCCCGTTTGTATGTTGAGAACTTTTCTTTTCCTCAGGTATCCAACGAACACTTCTTGTTGTAGCAACTGGTCGACCAGTTTTTCGCCGTGCTCTAAACCGTAACTCGTTTCAAACAGGGGAGAAATATCAAGTGAATCGGCAATTCCAAATTTATGAGCCAAGTAGAGAGCCGACATAATTGTTAGTGGTCGTTCACATTCCGCTATCAGAAGTTTAACTTTTTGATCATTATCGATATGCTTTATTATTTGACGAGCTAGCATCATTTGTCTTCTAGCTAAAGCAGTTTCTTGGTCTAGATTTTTAAAATTAGTTGACCAGCTGCTTTCGTTTTTTATTCTTAAAGCTAAACGCTCAACTAAAAGTCTCGCAGAATTCTCTCCGTCACTTACTGATAGAGTTCTTCCATCTACTGGTCTCATTGCATTTCTAATCTGCGCTGCATTTATTCGCAGATGGATCTCACCCATCCCAAAACCATGCGTATTTAGATCTGCAGCTAAGACCATAATCTCAATTTTTTCGTCCAATGAAGCAGTTTTTTTAGCAATATAATGAAGCTGCTGAGCAAGCTTTTTACTTGATAATAATCTTTCGCTGCCATCAGTAATCAAGTTCATCACTTCATTAAAATCGCTTTTATTTTTCTTTAAATTTTTAAATTTACTAAAAATTCTTTCATTCCGAATTAATTCTTTTTCAATTTTTAATTTTATTTTACTGACTTCTGAATGTGATACCTTTTCCAATGCATCTTTATAGTTTTTTAATGACTCAATTTTTTCATAAAGACGAAAACTGAAACTATCAATCCAGCTTATATCTGTACGGCCGTCCAGATCATAGCCGACCCATGTCGCCACACCTAAAACACTTGGTATTTCGTCTTGCCAAGACTCTGGATTGCTCTTTGTGTTCTGATTAATAATTAATTTATTTATTAAATTAACCGCCGTTCTCCCGTTCCGTAGGGCTACCATCGCCTCACGATGCTCCTCCTCAAGATTGATAGATTCTCTTGAAGAGAAAGCGTCTAACGGATTCGACGTCTCTTCGGTTACCGCATCATATACCAAAGCTTGAGACACCTCTTTTTTTAAGGCAAATGTTGGGTGGGCAGTAAAAACCGCTCGATAAAGAGGCTGGGTAATATCAAGCCCTGCAATAGAAAATTGTTTATTATTAACTCTATTAAGACCAGACTGATATCGCAAATCGGATACTTTATGCCGCCAGAGCTCCTTAGAGATATCTTTCAAAACATTTTTGATATCGTGTCTGGAGACTCTTGATTCGTAAATTTCATCATCGATCATTTCGGCCAATGCTGAAACCGGATTTATATCAGTAATAGACATCCCTTGGTTTCGCAGGATTTTTAACTTATCTTGCCATTGTTTCTGTAAATCCATTTCTTAGTCCAGTGAAATTAATTTATTTTTGACCCGATTTGCTTTCGCTGATCACTCCGGTTTATATTAATCCAGATGAGAGAATATTACTAAACTTAAGATATTTTAACTATATCCGAACCATCTGGGAAAATTGCGTACGCAGCTTCACCAATTGATAGTTCTATGTTTTTTCCACCAGTAAATACTCCAAATGCTGGTAAAATCAGCGCTTGGTTTGAACACCAAAAAATTGGCATTCTTACCGATTCCCGCGAGGATCGGAATTTTAAGTAAGGATGAATATGACCTGATACATATGAATTTTTAGAAGCACATTCCGGATCATGTACCAACTCGGCAGATTGAACCACATATCGATCATAAATCTCCAGTCTGTCTAAGCAAAGATGCTTTAAATTTACGTCGTGGTTACCACGAATAAGTATTATAGACATATAGTTATGAGCTCTCCTCCATGTATTGAAAAGTTCAAAGAAAATATCTCCTTCAGATAGAACTCCATGCACGAAATCACCTAATATAAACAATTTTTTTATTTGATAATCATCTATCAAATTAGAAATAGATCTCAACATCTCTTCGTCGCTTCCTTCTGGAATTTGCAAGCCGTACTTTCTAAATATAGAACTCTTACCAAAATGAGTATCAGCAATAAAAATTGACTTTTCAGATGGCCAGATCATAGCTTTCCTAGGATCCAAAATTAAATTTTCGCCAAACATTTTTATTTGAAGGTTATTCATTATACATAAGCTTTTTTTCAATTTTACTAATCATTCGTTTAATCCGAGTTTCCCAACTTTCGGAACTAACGGTCTGAGACCGTATCCTTTCTGACCATATCGGAACCGCAAACGGTGAGAAATTTGATGTTTCAATAATTTTCATCTTTTTACTTGCAATATCAGTTAAGCATTTTTCTAAACGCTTATACTCAAATTCACTTGCCAGAACCTCTTCCAGCGCCTGCCCAATTAAAAGGTTTTGTCCATCATACTTCTGCAATACGTCATAGATTATTCCACTTGAGGCTTGAAGATGTCGAGTTAATTTTCCCCGTCCAGGGTATCCTGTGAATATTAGCCCTGATATTTGAGCAATTTCTCTAAATTGTCTTTTGCTTGTCTCCGCACTATTAATACTTGCGATTAAATCTTTTAATAACGAATCAGCACTAAGGGCTTGCACCAACTCTTCGTTATCAATCGCTTTTTGCCCGAGCGATAAAATCTCAAATCCATAATCATTCGCCCATACCTTAAATGTATCTTTTCGCGTTCGAGACAAACGCCATGCGCTTAAAATAGCAAGGCCTTCATTTATATGCCTACCAGCGAAACTGAAAATAAATGAATGCCTACCTTCTTTTGATGAACAACTTTCAATCAATATTTCGCCCGAACTAGGTAAGGCTGAAATTTTCTTTTGAGTCTTTAAAATATCGGTGAGCGCCCTAATTTCTTCAATACTATAGTCAATTGGCTCACTTAATAAGGCTTGTGTAAATGAAGATAACTCTGTGGACAAAGGTGCCCTTCCCCCCAACCACCTGGGAACAAACCTTCCTTTACCTCCTGCTTTTTTTACATAAGCTGTCATCTCCTTTACACGTACCAATTGCAAATATTTACCGTTAAATAAAAAACAATCATTTTTTTTGAGTTTGCTTATAAAAGTCTCCTCTATAGAGCCTATCTTTTGTCCTCGAACCCATTTCAATTCCATGAGCGAATCGCTAACAATTGTGCCTATCGACATCCGATGCAACCTTGCAGATTTTGCGCTTTTAATTTTATATAAATTATTGTTCCTAACTACTTTTTCAAAATCAGGATAGTTATTTAAAGCTGGCCCACCATTAGTAATAAAATTGAGCATCCATCGCCATTGCTTTTCAGTCAGATTTGAAAAAGCATGTGTATTTTTTATCTCATCAAAAAGCTGCTTTTCTTCAAAACCGGACCCAGTAGCTAAAGTGACACAGTGTTGCACTAAAACATCAAGACATAGACGCATCGGAACTCGTTTTTCAATTATATTTTTTTCAAAAGCTGAACGTGCCGCTGCGATCTCAACTAATTCTAAGGCATTGGTTGGAGCACAAATAATTTTACTCGCGACTCCAGGTCGATGGCCCGATCGTCCCGCTCTTTGCAAAAGCCTGGCGATCCCTTTTGGAGAACCAATCTGTATTACTTGCTCTACAGGACAAAAATCAACTCCGAGGTCTAAAGATGAAGTACAAACCACACATCTAAATTCACCTAACTTCAAACCTTCTTCGACACGACGCCTAATATTTTTGTCTAAAGAACCGTGATGCAAGGCAATTCTGCCGACCAACTCTGGTTGTGACTTCAGTAATGCCTCAAACCAAAGTTCTGCTTGTGCTCTTGTATTTGTAAAGATCAAAGTGCTTTTTGCTGATCCTAATTTTTCGTGTACATCAGGAAGTAAACGCAAACCAAGATGCCCAGCCCACGGGAAACACTCTATTTTTTTTGGTATCAAAGAAACAATGTCTATTTTTTTATATAGATCACAGCTGATTATTTTTTGCTTTGTTTGCTGCGTACCTAAAAGAACGTCCAAAGCTTCTTTTACGTTTCCGAGGGTTGCGGACAAGCCCCAGGTTTTTAAAGTTTTATTCACACCCCTAATTCGAGCCAGGCACAATTCAAGTTGCACTCCCCTTTTTGAGCCTAACAACTCATGCCATTCATCTACTATAACGCACTGTGTGGTTTTAAGTCGTTTTTCAAAATCTTCATAACTGAGCATCAGCGAAAAAGATTCAGGCGTGGTAATAAGTAACTGAGGGGGCTTTTTTCTAATGTTTAATCGATCTGTGCTACTTGTGTCGGCAGTTCGTCTTTTTATTTCCCACGATAACCCGATCCCTTCGCATATTTCGCGCAAAGATTTTTCTGTATCGCTGGCGAGGGCTCGCATAGGCGTTATCCAGATTACCCTAGGTCCTGACGTTGCTGTTGAAAAATTATTGAGATTTTCTATAAAAGGGCCCAAACAAGCAGCCAACGTTTTTCCAGTCCCAGTCGGCGCATGGATAAGACCAGAATATCCTTTTAAATAGGCATCCCACGCTTGCTGCTGAAATGATGACGGCTTCCATGATTTCTGCAAAAAGAAATTTTTCACACTGGTAGGTAATGTAATACTCATGATTGGTAAGTAATAAAAATGTCTCTTATAACTTGAATAGAATTAACATCCTTCAACCCTTTATCTTTTCTCCAACGGGAAATTCTTGGAAATCGAAGGGCGAAGCCACTTTTATGTCTTGACGAAAGAGAAACAGAATCAAACGAAAGTTCAAACACTTGATAAGGTTTGACAGAACGAACGGGGCCGAATTTCTGCATAGTATTTTTTCGTATCCATTTATCTAATTCCTCTATCTCAGTATGAGTAAGGCCAGAATAAGCTTTAGCAATCGGCAATAGAGTTTGTTTTTGCTCCTCATCATCCAAAACGGCGAATGTATAGTCGGTAAATAACGAGGCTCTTCTGCCACTACCGGCTTGAGCATAAATCATAACTGCATCAACTGTTAGGGGGTCTACCTTCCACTTCCACCAATATCCTTTTTTTCTGCCCGTTAAATATGGAGAAGACTTGCTTTTAATCATCACACCTTCAACTTTTCTTGATCTAGATTTAGCACGCGCTTCAGTTAAGTCGTTCCAATCTGAGGCCTCAACCTCCGGCGATAAAATTAAACAATCTAAAAAAGTAGAACCAATTATATCTTGTAATTTTTTTCTTCGAAATGAATATGGCTCATGACGAATATCGATTCCTTCGAACTCCAAACAATCAAATGCTAAAAACTTAACTGGAATGTCAGTTAAGATTTTTTGTGTTACTTTCTTCCTCCCTAATCTTCGTTGCAACTCTGAAAAGGGGAGGATGTCTTTTCCCCAAGCTACTATCTCACCATCAATCACACAGTTTTTAAGTTTTAATACATCCGCGATGACCTCTGGATATTGATCCGTGATAACCTCCTCACCCCTCGACCATGTTATGGGCGACTCGTTTCGTTTTACTACCTGGGCACGTATTCCATCCCATTTCCACTCAAATGAAAAATCCTCGAAGACTCCCAGTTGATTTGGATCGATTTGCAACGGCGAGGCTAAAAAAAATGGGTAAGGTAAAGAGGCATAATCCGACTGACTACTTGGATTAATAAGCGCATCAAAGAAATTTCTACTAGGCTCCCAATCTCCCATCAATCTATGAATAATAACGTCTTTGGCAATCCCAAAAGATTCTGATAAAGCTCTTGCTAAAATATTATTTGAAACGCCGACTCGAAGACCGCCTGTTAATAATTTTGTGACCACAAAACAATCGTTCTGGGATAAAGTTTTCCACCAATCACCAACCTTTCTTATATGCTCTTGCTCTGGCTGTTTATTCAAAGGGACTATTTCATGTTTCATCCAGTAAGCAATAGAATTACTACAGTCTGTTCTCAATGCAACGCGATCAGGACCTAACAAAAGCGCCACCGTTTCAGCAAAATCACCAACAGTTGCATAAGCATCAGATATTAGCCAATTCTCATATCCAGAAATGTCCTCTAGAACTTTTACAAGAGTTGATCTTTTTACAAAACGCTTCTTCTGCTTGCCCATCATAATATATATCGTCCATGCAGCATCTTCATGGTCAGCTTTTTTAAAAAAATTAGAAAGAATCTCGATCTTATCCAACGTTGAGTTTGTTTGATCCAACTTTGTGTATAACAGAGAGAATGTTTTCATTTGCTTCCAATCGGTATGTACTTTTTATGGCTAGATTAGAAATGGTTTGCTTTTATGCTGATATCCTTCAGATATCGAATCAATATGTCTGATCTACCATGTGTTACCACAATATTTTTAGCATTGGATTCTTTTATCGTTTGGACTAAACCATTCCAATCGGCGTGATCGCTAATCACGAAACCACGGTCGTAACCATTTCTTCTACGATTGCCTCGCACCAACATCCATCCTGAGCAAAACCCCGTTCTATACTCCTTGAATTTTTTGAGCCATGGCGAACGAAAAGCGCTGGGTGGAGCAATGACCAAACTCTCATCGAATTTGCTGTTATTTTTGAATTGTGAAACTGGAACGGTTGGTAGCATTCTAACTCCAGCTTCTCTGTAGATCTGAGTCAACTCCACCGCAGCACCGTGAAGCAGCACCGTGTCATTAGTAAATTCTGATAAGCCAGCCAGTATTCTTTGAGTTTTACCCAGCGAATACGCGAAAAGTATGCTAGTTATCTTTTTTTTTCGATTGCAATGCCACCAATCATAAATATCAGCAATCACGCTATCAAAGCTCGGCCAATTATATATCGGATGAGCAAATGTTGATTCTGTTATTAAAGTATCGCATTGCAAACTTTGAAAACCTTTACAGGTCTGGTCAAACGCTCTTTTATAATCCCCTGTTACAACAACCACCTCATTTTTGAACTCCAAGCGAACTTGTGATGAACCCAATATATGTCCTGCAGGGTGCAAACTTACTTTTACGCTGTTAATATTTCTAGATTCGCCATAATTCAGACCTAAAATTTTAATCTTTGAGCCCAGTCTTTTCTTTAGAATGGGAACTCCGAAGGTATTCGTGATGTAACTCTCACTGCCGGTTTTTGCATGATCTGCGTGCGCATGAGTGATCACAGCGGTCCCAACACCGCGATAGGGGTCTATATAAAAATTACCAATAGGGCAAAAAAGACCGTTGTCAGTCATGGAAATCAAAGTCATTTGGATTACTCTTTATCGTATTACGAATCCAAATATATAAGCGACTTTAGATTGGATCTACCTGAACAAAAAAAACCGTAGTATAATTAAAAATAAAATGGTGGCTTTTATGGAATTAGACAAAATTCATCACATTGCTGTGCAAGTATCAAATATAAAGAAATCCGTGGAGTGGTATAAGGCTAAATTCTCTTGTGAAGTTGATTACAGTGACTCGAGCTGGGCACTTTTAAGGTTTGCCAACGTGTCCGTCGCGTTAGTTACGAAAAACGAACATCCACCTCACTATGCAATAGAGCGAGAATCGATCTCAGAATTTGGCGCACCGTTAACACATCGGGATGGGACCAAGTCCGTCTATATCAGCGACTTAGATGATAATACAATCGAAATGTTAAAACTATGAGAAAGAACGATATCAAAAGCACCCACTTTTACAAGAATTTCTTTATCAGTGTTTTTGTACTGAGTTTTTCATCACTGTTACTTATTAACACTTGCAATGGCGCATCCACGGGAACAAATGCCTTTTCTAGTAAACATTACGACTTTAGCGTCAAAACAGTACTCAATAATCTAGACAACCCTTGGGGACTCGCTTTTGTGAATCCTGACCTAGCTTTAATAACTTTAAAAAACGGTGAAATTGTCAAATTTAACATGGCGGAAAATCAAGTTGCCAGGCTTTCTGGGCCTGTCGAGATTTCCAAATGTGGGCAAGGAGGACTGATGGATATAGCCTTACACCCAGATTTTGAGACAAACCAACTGGTATATTTCAGCTTCAGTAAAAGACGTGCAGGAAATTGTGGAACAGAAGTAGCGAGGGCTAACCTTACTGAAAATGGCTTGGAAAATACTGAAACAATTTTCATTGCCAATAGTAAAAATAAAGACCCCAGGCACTTTGGCTCTAGACTTTTATTTTTACAGGACAAAACTTTAGTGATTACACTGGGAGATAGAGGACATCGCCCTAACGGACAAGATATCGAGACTCATCCGGGTTCAATCATTCGTATTAATGACGACGGAAGCCCAGCAAAAAATAACCCGTTCTCAAAATCAGATAACCCTGATGTGCGGAAAGTCTTTTCCTGGGGACATCGAAATGTGCAAGGGGTTGCACTTCAAGAAAAAAAAATATGGGCGGTAGAACACGGACCGATGGGAGGTTGCGAATTAAACTTGATTCAACCCGGAAAGAATTACGGTTGGGCTGATGTAACTTACGGAAGAAACTATGTCACTGGTACAAAAATCGGTTTAGGTATCGAAACCAAAGAGGGGATTGAAACCCCAATTTATCAATGGACACCTTCCAACGCTCCCTCCAGCCTCATGATTTATCAAAAGGATACCTTTTCTAAATGGAAAGGCAGTTTTTTTGTTACGTCGCTAACTTATAATGTGATAACCAGACTTGAATTCAATGGTGCAACCATTGGCTCTGAGGAACGTTTGCTTGATGGAAAATACGGAAGACTAAGACTTGTTAGCACAGACTCAAACGGTTTCATTTATGTGTTAACAGACGGGTCAAACGCTAAACTCTTAAAAATTGCACCCATAACTCAAAAAAGTTTTTAAGAACTATTGAGATTTCAATTTTAATCCCCATATAAATAATTAGCGGACATCGCTTTTACTAATATCTTGCTTAATAAGGAGATTATAATATGAATACAATAAGAACTTTTAGAAATGCACTTGAGTCTTTTGACTCCGAATTACTCAGTCCCTTCACAGTCGGGTTCGATAGAACCTTTGACAGACTTTGGGATTATGCAAATCACAATAATTCGACAACAAATTATCCCCCTTATAACGTCAAAAAGAACGAGGACACTAAATTTGTAATCGAAATGGCATTGGCCGGATTCAGTAGCTCGGACCTAGATATCGAAGTCTCAGATGGAATACTGACAGTTAGTTCTATAGATAACTCAACTGGAGATGACGCTGACGGTAACACACTATATCACGGAATCGCCAAGCGACAATTCACAAAACGTTTTAGCTTGGCCGACGACATAATAGTTAAAGAGGCATCTATCAAAGACGGCATGCTTTCTATAAATTTAGAGAGAGTGATTCCTGATGAGCGCAAGCCTAGGAAAATTTCTATAAATTAAAACACCAAGGAAGGAGGCTCTGACCTCCTTCCAACTCATAGCTTTCAAAATGTGCCGTTTTTTAGCATACTGTCTTCATGGAAACGATAATAACTATAATTGTCTTCGCCTCGCTACTAGTTGCAGGGAGTATTTCTTTTTATAAAATCTACAAAACCAAACAAAGTGAAATTAAAGAAAAAGACGAAGTAATCCGAAAGCTTGAAAAACAGAATTTGCAACTATCGATAGAGTCAAAAAAAGATAGTGAATTTGCTCGTCAAAAAATTAATTTTCTAGAGGAACATGATAAACAATTTAATGAAAAATGGTCGCAACTGACAAAACAAATATTTAATACCAATCAAGACATTTTTGAAACTCGTAGTAAAAAAACAGTCTCTTCGTTAATGGAGCCTTATGAAAAACAATTAAAAGAATTTAAGCAATCAGTCGATGGCTTTAACAGGCAAAACCAAGATCTTCGAGTGGAATTGAAGACTCAAATCAACGGCCTAAAAGATCTGAACCTTCAAATGAATGAACAGGCTGAATCACTCTCTAAAGCACTACTAGGCGACAGTAAAATAAGAGGTAATTGGGGAGAAGAAAAACTTGAATTAATACTAGATTTCTATGGCCTTCAAGAAGGACTTGATTATACGAAACAAGCTGGTTATGAAGATGAACAAGGTAAAAGAAAAATTCCTGACATTATTATAAATTTACCTGGGAACAGAAAGATAATAGTTGATTCGAAAGTTTCGCTAGTAGATTACGTTAACTACCACAACGGTGATGATAACAGTAATAAACAGCAAGCACTGAAAAGCCACATCCAATCATTAAAAAGACACATAAAAGAGTTATCAGATAAAGATTACAGCCAATTCGGCTCATTCGATCATGTTGTAATGTTCGTTCCGATTGAGCCCGCATTAAATATCGCTTTAAGTCACGACTTAGACCTCTCAAAATTCGCAATCGAGAATAACGTGATGTTGACCGGACCAAATAATTTTATGTATTTAACCTTGATGTTTAGTTCCATTCTTCGCGAATATAGACAAGATCAAAATGTTCTAAAAATAGCGGAGGCTGGTGGGAAAATTCACGATCAAATTGTTTTGCTTATTGAAGGGCTGAAGCAAGCGCAACATTATTTTAATAAGACAAATGAAAGTTTTGATAAAATATATAATCGCCTTATTTCCGGACGCGGCAACCTGATGGACAAAGCTGAAAAATTAAAACAACTGGGTGCAAAAGTTAAAAGAAAACTTCCAGATTCATTGGAGACAATTACAAAAAAACCCGGTGAAAATGTCAAAACTCTCCTTGAGAAAAAAAATAATTAACAATCACAATTTCATGATAAACGGGTTTTCTTTTGACAATTCGTGATTAATCCAAACTGATTTAACTTCCAAAAATTCTTTAATCGCTTCCTTCCCATTTTCTCGACCCTCCCCACTTCTCTTAAACCCACCGAACGGCGCAGTATAACTTAAAGCTCTATAAGTATTTACCCATACAGTTCCTGCTCGCAATTTTTCTGACATACGAAGTGCTCTGCCAATATCATTAGTCCATACGCCAGCTGCTAAGCCATAAACAATATCATTCCCAATTTTCACCGCTTCAGCCTCATCCTCAAAGGGAATGATAGACAGTATCGGTCCAAAAACTTCTTCCTGCGCGATCCTCATATCATTAGAAACACCAGTAAAAATTGTTGGCTCCACGAATCTGTCCCCCGATACATTTGATCCTTCATATTTCTTACCTCCCAGTACGCATCGAGCCCCTTCCTCCTTTGCGATATTGATATATTCCAAAACTTTTTGAAATTGAGGAGGTGTAGTGACAGGGCCAACATGCGTGTCTGCTAACATGGGATCCCCAATTTTTGCCTCACTGGCAATCTCTACAAGTCTCTTGACAAACTTATCGTGAATATTTTTCTGAACCAGCAATCTGGAACCTGCGATACATGTTTGGCCGGTAGCCGCAAATATACCCGAGATGGCACCAATAATTGCAGCTTCAAAATCAGCATCGTCAAAAACTATGTTGGGTGATTTCCCACCCAACTCCAGTGTTACAGGCATAATTTTTTTTGCTGCAAGTTCCTTAATTTTAGCGCCAGAAACATCCGAACCGGTGAATGCTATCTTGGCAACGTCAGGATGCTCTACCAAAGACTGGCCCACATCATTGCCAAAACCTGCAACGGTATTAACGACCCCTTTTGGCATTCCAACCTCCAGGATTAATTTCATAAATTCTAACGTAGAGGCTGAGGTATATTCCGAGGGCTTAATAACCACAGTATTACCAGCTGCTAGAGCAGGTGCGAGTTTAAAAGCTAAAAGTAATAGCGGTGAATTCCATGCAGTGATGAGTCCAATCACGCCAAGAGGTTCATATCGCGTGTAATTAAAAATGCCTTTTTTAGTTGCAGGGAGAACAGAACCCTCGATTTTATCGGCCAGGCCGCCATAATATCTGTACCACTCTGCCATAACCTTTGTTTGAGCACTCATCTCCGCAAACAGCTTGCCGTTATCTTTAGTTTCTATACGTCCCAATGCTTCCGACTCTCTTTCAATTAGTTCGGATAGTTTAACCAATATTTTCCCTCGTTCTGTAGGGGTATACTCACCCCACTCGCCATCCAAAGCAGTCTTTGCTTGCGCCACTGCATTATCAACTTCTTCAGAACTACCTTTCGAGACACGTGCCCACTGCTCTCCCGTATAAGGGTTTTCAGACTCAAACCATTGTCCCGAAGCTGAGGTGACCCATTCATTACCTATAAAGTGCAAATATTCATTCATAATTCTTTCCTAATATTATTTATAAAATTCTCTTCTGTCAGAAAAATCCCGTACTCTTTTTCGCCATCTTCTGTAGCTCTTAGGCGATATACTTTTTCTCATTAATTTCTTGACCTCTTGTTCACTAAGCCCAAACCTATTTTTTATACTATCAAAGGAGACGTCATCTGAAAGTGCCATTTGAATAATTTCATCTTTACTAAAATTGATTTCATCCGAAAATATATCTTGTGTTTTCTCTTTCATTCTTCTTCGAAAATTTCCAGATTAAGTTTCAACTCATTCCCTAACCACCTTGCCCCAAGTGTATGATCATAAAGATCACCTTCTTTCGTTATTTGGTGCAAAAGAATACTCAGTCCATTTCTGTGAGTTTTAAGGAACGCTTCTACAAAATTTTTATTAGAATCATCGAAGCTCACTTGATACATAGGAAAGGTATGCGGGCCAACTTGCGTATCGTGGATTTTTCCTAACCCACACTTATTATTATGTAAGGGTATCCGCAATTCGAGTGCTATCTCTTTTTCAAATTTACTAGTCCAATAAATATGGGCATGATACTTCATTTAATTAAAAATTATAAGATAAGAAAGTCTGCACTACAAAAAAATCATCGTTACCAAAAATTTCCTTTGCGGCGGATCTTGGCTTCGAAAGAGCAAAGCCAAAATAACCATAAAAACCAGTGGGCTTCATTTGTTCTATCCCCACATTTAGTTCACTAGACCATTTCTTTGAATTCACCCTTTGGCCAAAATAGTGTTTTTCGTTTAATTCATGGTCATAGTAGTAAATCACAGCAAACGAAGTTTTTGATAAAGGCAGTTTCAATTTAAACATCTGCGTTATCTGATTGCTATTAAAAAGATGATATTCACCGGCTATCTCACCTTGATACCAAGTATCCCATCCTCTCTTAAAAATAGTGTAGTAGAGGCCGCGATATCCCTCGTTTTTTTCTGTCCCCAAATCATCTCCCGACAAGTTTGAATAGCGATAATTAATTATCGGTTTATAAGAGCCAAAAAGAATTTCGTATTCATTCTCTATATACCAACCAAACGCTTGATTTTTACGACCGCCACCTTGATCATCGACGCCTTTTTGTAAAACCCATTCACCAAAAAACTTTAACCCGTTTATTTGAACTGGACGAAAGTCTGCTATACGAAAACTCCAGGCTTGCAGGCCTCTTAAGTTGAAGGCGTCACCTTCTAAAACATGAACAGTTGAAAAACCCAACTCACCATAAATATCGTCTAAATATTCGAAATTGACACCAACAATCCTGCCATCCCGAAAATCATTATCAGTTCTCAGCCAAAAAAACTCCGTTAAAAATTGATTTAAATTTAATCGAAGAACTAATGAATTACGCCACGCCGAGAATGCACCAATCCAATACTGACCATTTTCTGCCCCTTGATTATAATTGCCATCACCTATTATAAAACCATCACCAATAGTAAAGTCCTGCGCCCCCACTGAGATATCTAAAATAGAATTTTTCCAACCGATATAAGAATGATCAAAGTCCAGTGATTGGTCCCCGGATTTTGCAACTTGACCGCTAATTTCACCATCTAGGGAAGTTGTAGCAGCGACTATAGAGACACCACTATAAACATTTGAACTTGGCAGATTTATTTGCGTTTTCAAGCTGGGCTTTGCAGCTATCGACAACGTTGATCGGCTCTTTTCATCAGTTGAGTCTATAGCTCCAAAACCATAGTTTAATCCGGAGCCATATTGAAGACCAAGTAATAACTGAATAGATGGATCTAATTTAATTTCATCGATTAGATCAGCAGCAGTCGAAGACGCTGCTAAAACGCCTCCTAGCATCAAAACAACATTAAAAGATATCTTTTTCATTAATATATATTAAACTAAATTGCATAATCAGGAGCAAAACTCCCTTGAATTATTTTTGTTTTATTGGGAATATTTAAATAGTAATGGTTTTAAAGGATTTTTGAAGAATGAAAGGAAACAAACAAATTGATATAACTATTGTTGGAACAGGTTTTACTGGTGTTTTTGCAACGCACAAATTTACGAGTTTAGGATATTCTGTACAAACCCTCGAGGCTGGCGACGGAATTGGCGGTACTTGGTACTGGAATCGATACCCCGGTGCACGTACTGACTCAGAATCATATGTTTATCAATATTTTTTTTCAGAGGAACTCTTAGAAGAATGGAATTGGGAGGAAAAATTTCCAGCTCAAGAGGAAACGGAAAGATATCTTAATTTTGTTGCAGAAAAATTTGACCTTAAAAAATTTATGCGATTTAAGTCAAAAGTAATTGAGGCTAAATTTTTAGAAGAATCTAATTGCTGGAAAGTGGCAACAGAAGATGGTTATGAGATCCAAAGTCAATTTCTCCTGATGGGAAGCGGTTTGCTTTCCAAAGCGCAGCTACCAGATATTGAGGGAATTGAAAAATTTACGGGAAAAATTCTCCACACAAGCCAATGGCCAAAAGAAGATTTAAGTCTTGACAAAAAAAACGTTGGTATAATCGGAACAGGTGCAACAGGAATTCAAGTTATACAATCTATCGCTCCCAAAGTTAAGCACCTTACTGTCTTTCAAAGAACCCCGAATTATACGATTCCGATGAATAATCCAAAATTTAGTCAACAAAAAATGGAGGAATTAAAAAGACAGTATCCTGAAATCAAACAAGCCCGCCAGAATACCTTCGCAGGATTTTTTTATGACTTCGAAAGTTCTTTTCATGAATTAAACCAGCAAGAACGATTAGCCTGCATGGAAAAGTATTGGAAAGAAGGGTCACTTAGTTTTTGGATAGGACAATTCCCAGAAATATTTTTTGAGGAAGAGGCTAACAGGGAAATTTCACAATTTGTAAGAAATAAAATTAGGTCAAGAGTTAATGATCCAATTACTGCAGAAAAGCTTATCCCTAAGGATTACGGTTTTGGAACTCGTCGTGTTCCCCTAGAAACCAATTATTATGAAGTGTACAACCAGCCCCACGTAAGTTTGGTTGATGTTAAAACGAATACAATTAATAAAATTAAGGGAAATAAAGTTATTTTAAATGATCAAGAAATTAGTCTAGATATTTTAATACTTGCAACGGGCTTCGATGCGGGGACAGGAGCTCTTACGGCCATAGATCTATATGGAAAAGATGGACGTTTGCTTCGAGATGACTGGAAACAAAATGGTGTAAGTACATTTTTGGGAATGCAAGTTCACGGTTATCCTAACATGTTTCTGGTCAATGCACCTATGTCACCTGGCGCTGCTTTTTGTAACGTACCTACATGTGTTGATCAGCAGGTCACATGGATAGAAAACTGTATTAAGCATGTATTAAGCAAAGGAAAAAATGCGATAGAACCTTCAAAAATATCAGAGAAAAAGTGGGGTGAACACCATGATGAGGTTGCAGAATCAACATTGGTTCATAAAACAGACTCTTGGTATACGGGCACCAATGTTAAGGGTAAAGCTAGAAGAGTTATACCCTATTGTGGAGGCGTGGGGGAATATAAAAATAAATGCGATGAGGTAACAGCTAATGATTTTATCGACTGTCAAATATACTAGAGATTAAATATACTGAAAATTACTAAATTTAGAAGATCACGGATCTATTGAAGTTTTACGAATTTTAATGTCATACGATTGCTTTCACCAATTTTTGCATAAAGTTCTTTATTCTCATCACCTAGTCTTAATCTGGGAGGTAAACTCCAAACCCCTTTAGGATGGTCCGTACTATCTTTTAAGTTTAAGTTAATGCCTGACGTCTCTACCAGTTTAAAACCAAAGCTCTCTACTAAATCAATAACGAATGATTGGCCCAAATAGCCTGTACTAGCCCCCGCTTGTCCAAGCTGATCATCACGGGATCGATGCGCTACTACACCAAAAATACCATTTGGCTTCAATATAGAATAAACAAACGACAGGACATCTTGTTCCATACCCCGCATCAACCAATTATGCATATTTCTAAATGTCAACACTAAGTCGACACGGCCAGATTGTATTGACGGAATAACCTTCGGTGGCATAAGTGGCATATTTATCACCTTTTCAAACATTGCGGGGTTTGAATTAAGCATATCTTCAAAACGCTTTGCGCCCCTTTCAAAATAATCCAAGCCTGTGCTTCCGTCAAAATTAAGCGTATAAAGTAAGCCCTCATCTTTTAGGTAAGGGGCAAGAATCTCGGTATACCAACCAGAACTTCCTGGCCATAATTCAACCACCGTCATATCTTTCCGAATTTGGAAAAAACCAAGGGTTTGCACAGGATTACGAAAGTTGTTACGAGCGATATTATTTGCCGAGCGATGTTCTCCAAATGCTGCCTCACTGAGAGTCAGGCTATTTGCCGGAACCGTAAAACAAAAAGACGCTAACCAACATAGGGCAATAGTTCGGATTGTTAAAACAAGGTTCTTTTTCAAATTTATCCGATCCAATTCACCACTAACCTAATAATAATTACAATATTAAAATTTAGATGCATATGACACCTACCCATTTGCTCCAAACTTTACAAGCAAGATTCTATTTTAATAAACTATAACTTAAAGACATAAAATTTAAAACTCTATTTAAAAATCGGCATTATAAATGCAATTTGAGCGAAAAAAACGGGAAATTTTTATTACTGGGGCCGGGGTTAGTGCAGAAAGCGGAATCCCAACCTTCAGAGGGAAAGATGGATTCTGGACAATTGGTAGTAGCAACTATACTCCACAACAAATGGCAACACGAACGATGTTTCTTAGTAGGCCAGATGAATTCTTGCTTTGGTATTTTAGAAGATTTGCAACATACAGAAACCTTAACCCTAATTCCGTCCATGAATGGCTGGCTAATAAACCTTTGATCACTCAGAACATTGATACCTTGGATTTTAAAGCCGGAAACAAAGAATATATCCCGATTCATGGAAGACTAGATAAAGTCTCAAAATTTTCAGAAGAAAACGAGCCACTGGGGAATTTAACGGAAGCGCCATGGCAAACAATAAATGGTGAACTTTCGGAACAAAAACTAAAGCTTCAATTATTAGATGCATTTAAAATATCCAACACGACTAAAATTCCTGAGTTTGGAGTCAGCCTAAAGCCATTTGTTTTATTGTTCGACGAATATTACACTGAATCCTATAGAATCTCAGAGGCTATCAAAAAAATGAGCGAGGCTACACAATTCGTTTTTTTAGGTACCTCTTTCAGTGTAGGCTTTACACAGATAGCACTAGATATAGCGAAACAAAACGAAGCCAGAGTTATAATCGTTGATCCAGAGCCTAAAAATATAAATTATAAAAATACTGAATACCATGAAATTACTGCAAATAAATACATCAACCTTCAGGAGAATAAATAATGGATGTGATAGAGGCCATTGAAAGCCGTCGTTCAATAAGAGCTTTTTTAGATACACCTGTTCCGAAAGATACAATCACTAAAATTTTAACGATTGCACAAAGAGCTCCTAGTGGAACAAATACCCAACCCTGGCATGTTTATATTTGCTCTGGTCAGACGAGGGACAATATCGTTAATGACGTTCAAAAAATGTTTGACCTTGGCAAATTCACTGATTACGACAAATATGATTACTATCCCTCAGAATGGAAAGAAGTACATCGAAATCGAAGAAGAGGCATTGGTTGGGATTTATATGGTCTATTAGGGATAAAAAAAGGCGACAGAGAAAAATCACACAAACAACACAGACGAAACTTTTGTTTCTTTGATGCTCCAGTTGGTTTATTTTTTACAACCGATTCGTATTTAGGCAAAGGAAGTTGGTCAGATGTTGGTTTATTTATGCAAACGGTAATGCTCGCAGCCAGAAAGTATAATCTGCATACTTGTCCACAGGCGGCTTGGATTAACTATCAACAACCAATTTTTAAACATCTTAATATACCCTCAGATCAAGTCCTCGTATCCGGTATGGCAATGGGCTATGAAAATTTAGACGCTATCGAAAATACATTAAAAACCAAAAGAGAGAAATTATTAGACATGGCTCATTTTTACGGGTTTTAGGCTAGTCGGTCTTTCGTTTCCTGAAAAGCGCTTCCTGCAAAAAAGTGCTTATCAGTACGCCCTTAGAGTTCCAGACATTAGCTTTTGCTAAACCTCTTTCAAAAATCGCGATTAATGGCTCTTGCTCTATATAGAGCCAGTCGTTTACATCAACCGGCTGATGAATCCACATTGAATGATCAAGACTTACCATAAACACCTCTGGTGAACTCCAAGTAAGGCCGAAGGGAACTAAAATATTATCAGCTAGAGATTCATCACTTTGATAAATGAGAAGTGCCTCATGCAAATTTTTCAATTTATCTACATAGCCATCTGCCCTAACCCACATTTTTATTCCGCCTGACAGGTCAAGCTTATTATTTGTCCAAGGAGCATTGATTATACGCCGATCAAAACCGTGCTGCCGAAACGCCCAATCCTCTCTGAAAGGAACTTTCTTCAGGCTACGCATTAAAACATCATAAGTAGGCAAAGATTCTGGCGCTGGAATAGAAGAAAAATCTGGTGAAGATTTGGCTTTAAAGTGAAGTCCATCCTTTTCTTTGCAAAAGGATGCAACAAGTTGTAGCACCAATCTATTTTCCTGGAAAGCCCTGACATTTCGGCGAGAGAAGGATTTTCCATCACTTAGTATTTCAACCTCATACGTATATTTCTTACCCGATGTTCCGGCTTGCAAGAAATTAGCAGTGATCGCATGAAGTCTTTTTCCGGAATCAGTAACTGTTTGACACGCGGAGTGACTTGCTTGGGCTAATAAATGTCCTCCGTAGGTAGTATCGCTACCATCATCAAACGAGGCAGTTCCGTCGAATATTAACTTTCCTACTTTGCGGGTTTTGACTAAATTAGCCATTTTATGGGCATTTTCCATTTTAAAGTAACCGCCTAATCTATTAGATGATTAAAGTATTACCAGTACCTGTCGATACTATAACTGTATAAACGCGGGTAAGAAATCGGTTGGTTCAAATGTATAATATAATATATTCTTTGAGCCAACCGAATAAATTAATGACCTCCCACTTAATTAGAGCTAATCCACTTATATATTTTGATAATTGAACCAAAAACTAATAAAAATCAGGCAAATTATAAGCCTTTAAACCAAATTATCACGTCTGTTCCGTGAGATTTAGCTTAAAAAATTTTTTACCCACAAAAACTGTGGACAACCTTGTGGATTATCAGCTAATTCGGTCATTATCTCGGCTGAATGAAACAAAAATTGTCATTTTGATTAATTTTTAACCACTTAAAAAAATAATTATTTAAAACAATAACTTAGATAGAATTTGCAAAGTATCATTGTGTATTTACGCGCTAAGTTGTACCTATTTTATGTCTAGCCGCACTATTTGTTTTTGGTGTGTATAAAGATCATTACTTATCTTGGAAAATAGCCACTTTTAGACTAATATTTGTGCCTAAGGAGTAAAAAATGCAAACTAACCTCAGAGTGAATGTAATAATATGCTGAGTCACATGTATGTGTAAACACAGCTAAATGTCAATTTCAAAAATAGTAACACCTGAAAATATGGATGAGGCACTTGAGCTAGTGAGCAATGGCGGACTTCTAATGAGTGGGGGTCAAGCATTATTGCCCGAAATACGCCAAAGAAATCATCGTAATAGTATCAACCTAATTGATATATCAAATCTAACAGAACTAAATTCAGTTATTGATGTGAAAAACAATATTTTATCAATAGGAGCTCGGGTAACAATCAGTGAGCTTATTGAAAATCAAAATATATTAAATCATGCCAAACTTTTAGTCGAAGCTGGCCAAAGATTGGGGGACACTCAAATAAGAAATTCAGCAACCCTCGGGGGAAATTTATGTTGGGGTGAACCCAGAGCTAACCTCCTCGTTGCTCTGATTGCCGCGTCAACTACAGTCGAATTTATCGATAAATCCATGAAAATCCAAAAAGTCTCTCTACAGACGCTATTTGAGCAAAAAATATCACGTGGCATTAAAGATTTCATTCTTTTATCAGCAGAAATCTGTTTAAAAAACATTACAAATAGCTCGTATCAAGAATTTTCAAGACAGCAAAATGACTTGGCCATAATAAGTTTGGCAATCATTGAGCAAAGTGAACTTATAAGTGGCTGTGTCGGAGGATTGTTTGAATACCCGTTTAAATTTGAAAGAATAGAAAAAAGTGAAATCGTAAAGGAAGTGATGCTCCTCGCGAAAAAAGCAAAAATAACTAAAATGGATAACCAGTTCGCAACCTTTTGTCACAGACTAAGTATTCTTGAAAGCATTCTTAATAAAACAGTCAAAGCACACAGACTAATATGAAAGAAGAAATAAGAGAAAATATCTCATTCACTTTAAACAGTGAAAACATCGAAAAAAAATTTCCAACGGGGGCTTTCTTGTGTGACTCTTTAAAAGAGCTGGGAGATAAAAGCGTGCGCATAGGTTGCGAGGAAGGTGCATGTGGTGCTTGCACAGTTGAGATAGACGGTTTACTAACAAAATCATGTCTTAAACTTACAAACACATGTAGCGGCTCTGAAATAACGACAATTACAGGACTGGAAGCCGATCCGCTAACAGAGAAGATAAAATCTTCTTTCACAAACTGTCACGCCCTCCAATGTGGGTACTGTACCGCTGGCATGATTCTGAGCTCCCGTAACGTGTTGAAAAAACACGGAGATGAGCTCACTGAATCTATGGTAAAAGACGGCTTAATTGGAAATATCTGCAGATGTACGGGTTATAAAAATATAATCCACGCGGTAATGCATGCAGCTGGAAAAGTTGAATCATTAGTTAAACTTGAAAATCAAGAAGCCAACATAACCGGAAAAATCGGGGAAGCTGTTACTAGAAAAGAAGATGGTCGATTAATGAGCGGAAGAGGAAAGTTTACCGACAACTTCTTTAAAAAAGATGATCTTTTTGCATACATTCTCCGCTCAGATAGAGCCCATGCCATGATCGGTGAGATAGATACCGGGGAGGCAAAAAAACAACCACAGGTCGAACTGATAATGACTGGACAAGAGGCTCAACACTACTGGGAACCCATCTCACCCACAATGGATCTACTCGACTTAAAGTTGCCTAAAAGATATCCACTGGCCACAGATAAAGTGGTTTTTGTGGGAGAGCCCGTTGTTTTAATTATAGCAAGAAGCATAGAAGCAGCTCACCTTGCAGGTGAAAAGATAAGAATTGAATATAGAGATCTACCTGTTAACACGAAAGCGTGTGATTCATTAAAAGCAAAAGAAGACGGAATACTCTACGACTCGTGGGACAATAACATACAAGTAGACTTTAACTTCGAAAATGGTGAACTTGAAAATACCTTTGGCTCTGCTGATCTCATTGTAGAGGAAACTATAGATTCTCATAGGTTTGGTGCAATGCCAATGGAGACAAGAGCCGTTAGGGCTAATTTCGATAGCTTTGAAAAAAGTTTGATTATTCACGCGTCTACTCAAGTACCTCATCAATTTAGGATTTATTTATCGAGAGTGTTTGGCCTTAAAGAAAACTCAATACAAATAATAGCAGGGGACGTTGGTGGAGGTTTTGGGAGCAAGCTCTCTATGGACACGGAATATTTGCCCATACTTGGAAGTATTATTCTAGGCAAGCCCGTGAGATGGCATGAATCAAGAGCGGAGTGGATTCACGCAGGATTTGGAGCAAGAGACTATACCGCCAAAGTTAAAGGAGCCTTTGACAAAAGCGGTCACTTAAAGGCACTGGAGACCGATATAATAGCTGATATGGGCTGTGATGGAGCAGAAAGGGCTTGCGGATTAGGAATGCCTTTGAACGGCGGCACGTTTGCATTAGGGCCTTATGTATGCGAGAACTACAAGACAAGAGTAAGATGCGTCGTGACCAACAAAGCTCCTTATAATGCTTATCGCGGATTTGGAAAGGATCTAGCGAATATGTTAATAGAAAGAACATTGGATATAGCCGCAGATAGACTGGAGATGGATCAAATCTTGATCAGAAAAAAAAATCTGCTAAAGTCTTATCCCCACCAAATAGCAACAGGTCCAATTCTAGAAAATGGCACTCAACGAGAGTGTCTAGAAGAACTCGAAAAAATTATGAATGTTTCTCTCCTTCGAGAAGAACAATCACAAGCTTTAGCAAACAATCGATTTTTAGGGATTAGTCTGATTCCCTATATTGAACCCGCTGGCGCAACCTTCCCAAGTTCAGCATTTCAAAATTACGAATCTGTAAACGTTCGAGTAGCTGCCGATGGTTCCGTGCAAGTGCAGACAGGTATTCAAAGTATCGGGCAAGGAATTGAGACAGTTTATGCTCAAGTAACAGCCGAATATTTAGGATGTAGTGTTGAAGACGTTGGCGTAAGTTGGGGTGACACGAATGTTACACCTTGGGGGTCGGGAACGTTTTCATCGCGAGGGGCAATGTTCGCGGTTGGAGCAATAATAAAAGCTGCGAATAAAATAAAAAAACGGATAGAGATAGCATCGGCTATTCTTTTAAATTGCAACAAGGAAGCCCTCTTATTTGAGAATGGAAAAATAAAAAATAAAATCACAAATCAATCTATCACTTTCAAAGAATTATCTTATGCAGTCTATGTCAATCCAGGGGCCGAAATTATTTTAGATCAGGCCGATGAACCATCCCTTGAAGCGATGGGAACGTATAGGCATCCACAGGTAAATTGGAAGGCAGACGAGCTTGGAAGAGCTCAATTTTATCCTGCTCACTCCAATGGAGCAGAGGGAGCATTAGTAGAAGTAGATCCAAATACGGGCAAAGTTCAGGTGTTAAAGATTTGGATAGTGGCCGATCACGGAAAAATTTTGAACCCACTTCTACTAAAGGGACAAATCACTGGAGGTATCATGCAGCAACTTGGTGGCACTCTTTACGAAAAATTCGACTACGATTCAAAGGGCAGGCCATTACAAAGAACCCTAAAAGAATATGGAGTTCCAAATATTTGGTCGACTCCAGAAATTGAAATCCATCATCTTGAAACAAAATCCCCATCGACAGAAGTGGGAGCAAAAGGTGGAGGAGAAGATGGTTGTATCGCTACGAGCACAGCAATCATGGGAGCTGTTGAGGATGCGCTCAGGCCAATGGGGATCAAAATAACAAGTAGTGATCTTAGTCCAAAAAACCTGAGACAAATTATCGAAAACAATATCACCTGAATTCTAAAGAGGATTTAAAATGACAAACAAAAACTTTATTGATATCTCAATGCATCTAGAAAACGACGTAATTAGTGACCCCCCTGGATATAGGCCTAAAATAGATTATTTAAATCATAATGATTCGGCCGAGGATGTGGTAAAGTTTTTTCCCGGCCTTAAAACAGAGGATCTTCCCGAAGGGGAGGGTTGGGCTCTGGAGTGGATTCATCTAATGACTCACAATGGAACTCATTTAGATGCGCCTTATCATTTCCATTCTACAATGAATAAGGGAGAGCGAGCGATTACGATTGATGAGGTACCTCTTGAATGGTGTTTCCAACCAGGTATAAAGCTTGACTTTACAAAATTTGAAAACGGGTATGTTGTCACTCCAGACGATGTAAAAAAGGAGTTAGAACGAATAGAGCACGACTTAAAAGAACTTGAAATTGTCTTAGTAAATACTAAAGCTGGTAAACGATATGGTCATGACGATTATGTTGCTAGTGGTTGTGGTATGGGTAGGGATGCAACCCTTTATCTACTTGAAAAGGGCGTGAGATTAACAGGGACAGACGGGTGGTCATGGGATGCCCCATTCATTCATACAAAAGAGAAGTTCGAGGAAACAGGCGATAATTCCCTTATATGGGAGGGTCACAAGGCTGGAAAGGAGATCGGCTACTGCCACCTAGAAAAACTACATAATTTAGAAGTCTTGCCTAGTAAAGGTTTTACAGTCAGCTGCTTCCCCGTAAAAATAAGAGGTGCATCTGCAGGTTGGACCCGAGCAGTCGCAATAATCAATTCTTGATTCAAAGCTCTATTATATCATTGTATAACCGCCATCCACGGACCATGATTGGCCAGTAATAGCGGCAGCTTGATCCGTTGCTAAGAAAAAGGCTAGAGAAGCGACTTCGTCTGGCCGCATTAATCTTCCTAAAGGATTGGTGTCTTTGAGATTTTGTAGTAAATTTTCGACGTTATCTTTTTTAATTGTTGCATGATCTGCTAAAAGCCTTGACCCCATCTCAGTATCGACTATCCAAGGACAGATAGCATTGACGTTTATTTGATAGCTAGCAAACTCTAATGCCATACATCTAGTGAGCCCCACTACGGCGTGCTTAGACGCATTGTAAGCAGACTGATTTCTTGAACCCCATTTACCGGCAGTGGAAGCTATGTTAACGATACACCCCGCTTTATTTTTCAACATATTACTTGCTACTAATTTTGAGACAAGAAACACACTATAAAGATTTGTTTCAACAACCCGTTTAAAGTCTTCTAATTCATAGTCCATGAAAGATTTAGTCTCATGAATACCCGCGTTATTGATTAGCACATCAATTGCTGTATGATTCGAGATCTGGTCAATCATAGATTTAATATCATCTTGGTTTGTAACATCACATTTGAAATAATTAATTGATACACTGCCATACTCTGCTAGCTGAGTAATTGCATTTTTCAGAGCTTTTTCGTCTCTACCTGAGATAATTATATTATAACCTTCACTCCCAAATTTTTTTGCAATAGCAAGCCCAATTCCTTTATTTCCACCAGTGATTAGAACCGTCTTCTGATCTGGATTAACTGGTTTCATAGCGTTCTCCTTAATGACATGATTTACCGTACAAATTGAGTTGATAATAGTTGTAGGGAAGCGGAGTCAAAAAGCCAGCGAGAAGCACATAAGGCAAAACTTTCCAATTTAATTGAGCACCGCCTACCAGTATAAAGTCAGTGGTATTCATAGCAATCTCCATGGCTATCATAGATAAAAATGACATTTTAATAGCTAAATTAATAGCTTCTTTAAAGGTCATTTGAAAAGAAAGTATTACTGTTTCGAATATAATCGATGTTAATAAACCATTAATTACTGCCAACGCCATAATAAGAAGAGTTGGCCAATAAATACTATTTAACTGAAAAAAAAGAATCGTACCTAAATCGCCAATTGAACAGCCGACCAAGCAAAAAAAGGTGTTTCTCGAGGAAATGCCCCATAGAGATAAATTCGACCAAAATTTTAGTTTTCTAATGACAGAAAAATTCATAAACCTGCTCTCAGGGAACCAACCAACTTCTTGCGAATTGTTCAGTGCGATAATCAAAAAGAGCTCGCCTATTTCCTTTGTAGCAGAGATAAAGCCACTCCATTTGCAATACCTTAGCTGAGAGAATCGAAAAATTATCAGCGCCATCATCATCGAACTCTAAATTACTTGGATCTTGCACTTCAAATCCCGGAGGTTTAGAAACGGCGTAACATTCTTTACTCATACTTCCCATTTTTGACCACCGTTCTTCTAAAGTATTGGCATTATTAACTATTCGAAATTCCGCTTCAATTCTCACTTGAACTTTGGTTGCCATATCATAGACTAAAATTGCACCTATTTTATTAAGTGCGAGTTCATTAACCTTATTGCTGCGTCTATCGGTATGAAATTGTAATTCTAATGCAGTTTGATTTACTCCTCGCAAAACCATTGTTCTAGGGCTAACTGTTCCTAGTTTACTTTTTGAAATCACTACAGGAGTATGAAAGTAAGATTTCCTGTCCTTGATTCCGGCTTCTAGCAAGGACCAGGCGTATTTTTCAGATTCCTCAAGGGAATTATAAAAACTGGGGTCTATATTTTGTGATTTTACACTCATACTTCTCTTCCATTTGACCTTTGCTCTTCTATTAATGGTATTATCAATCTACGAACGACTTCCTAGGAGACGAAGTAACAAATGAAATTATCTTCATACATCTCAACTATTATCATTATTTGCTCATTACTAATGTCTCAATCAGGAAGTGCTTTAGTTGATTATACAGAAATTTATGACTGGGTTGAGAAAGAGCCGAAACCTAGTGACCTCAGCTCCAGCACTATCCTCACAAATAATGATATGGATACCTTGAACAAATGGGTCCCCCCAGGAATGATAGAAGAATTCAAATTTCCAGAGTTACAGCTACTAATCCAAGAAACACAGGCTGAAAAGCCACACTCATCCTATACTTTAGCTACGAAAAATTGGGCGAATACGGCAAATATTGGGGTGGATGGAAGCCTCAATAATTACACGGCTGGCCAACCTTTCTCCGATGAGCAAATAAGGAGCGCAAAAAGTGATATCGGTGGATTTATGATTGGATGGAATAATATACATCGCTGGCAACACTTTGGATATCAAATCGATATTATTACTATGGCCTATGTAAGTGGGTCAGATAACAATGGACCGCTAAACGAGGAAGAAGGGCTGTTGGGTGGAGGAAAATTAGACCGACTTTTAAGTCAGTCATACCATCGAGTTTACTTAAATAAGCTTGCGATGCTTCCTCAAAATAATTATAAAGTCAACTTAAAAGATAGTGACACAAGATTCTATAAAGATTTCATGGAGTTTTTGGAACCACGGGATGTGAAGGGTACGAAATTTGTTGTTGAACGCATGTTAGATCCTCACGCAGACGATCAAGTAAACACATATTTACCTACAGAGCGAAGAGTAAGACGTTTTTCAGCTAAAGAAAGAGCGGATAGTTTTATGGGATCAAACGTTACCTTAGACGACTTCGAGGGATTTTCTGGAAGGGTCCTTGATTATACTTGGACCTTCATAGAATCCAGAAAGATACTTGCGGTGTCAAATATGGAAAAAGAGATGATTACTGTCTACGGTCCAAACAGCAGAGCTCTTCAACATAAATATCAATTAAGAGATTGCTACGTTACAGAGGTAAAATCCATATGGGACGGGCATCCTTATAAGAGAAGAATATTGTTCATCGATAAAGAGACATTCAATATTCCTGTTTCGCTAATTTTTGATCATAACGATAAACTTTGGAAAGTTATGCAAACTGTAACTTCAAGCCCATCCTCAGCAACGAAGATTGAAAACTCAGTACCCAGCTGGAGAGGACAGATAACAGTTGACCTTAAAGCAAATAACGCCACCGTCGTACGCGCCAAAACACCTACCCTTCACCCTGTGATGAAGCCCAAAGAAATAAAAAGAGTATTTGCTGTCTCAACTTTAACGGAGGGCAGATGATTCATACACAAGCAAAGATGTGTCAAAACCATTTTTATTCGCTTCTTCTAAATATTCAAAAAACTTCTTTTTTTGAATATATTTTTGCCTAGATAATATCCATAAATATCTGCGATCAGGGGATCCAACCAATACAGAATCATATCGATCGTCTATTGATATAATCCAATAATCACCCCAAACAAGAGGGATCCAATGTAACCACTTTGGTGCGAAAGATACTTTAAGCCTTGCAAAGTTAACAGGCTCCCCCGTAGCTTTTCCTACCCCAGCGGCGACCAATTTCTTTCCATCGAGTGATAAACAGGAATTAACTATAGCAATCGAGTCATTGGACAGAACTCTATACTCAGCGTGGGTATCAGCGACACAATCTTCTTGAAAAAAGTTCGGAATTAAAGCAATTTGATGCCAAACACCGAAATATTGCTCGATATTAAAATCACCGATAGTTTCTAAGTCAGAGTGTGACCGACCACAACCCAAAAAACAGCAAGTCAATAAGGCAAGTAAAATTAACTTGAAATCTCTTAAAAGGTTAGTACCCTTGTGATTTCCACCATTTATTAGCAGCATCATTGACCTCTTGCGCTTTGAAACGCGCAACCTGTTCAGATGGGGCCAGAGGCTCGTCGTAAAAAAACTGCGGAAGGTCATCATCCTCTACTAGGAAACCAGCCTCTTTATTAAACTGCGCCTCAAGCCTAAGTGTTTCTTGTCCAAGTTTAAAGAAGAAATTAGGTTCAAGCTCAGAACCCGTGGCTTTGTTAATCAAATCGACTATCATTTCGACATTTGTATTAGTAACAGAGCGTCCAAATACACATAGCCCCAAGGAATCCGCAGTCGCACACACGACCTGCGTCTCGAGACTAGTGGAAACCAATTCATCAACGCCTTTATCCAGAGACTCGTATTTTGCCACGTTACCGGTTGTGTGATCGGCGCCCTGAGCCGTCAACATCATTGAAATGCCTGTAACCTCGATAACCCTTGGATCATAAGCACTAATACCCTGATTTTTAATCACCGGCACCCTGTCTATTTTGTAGTGTTTACCAACAATTCCAGTACCCTGTGCCCAAATTTTTCCATTATCAGTTCCCTCTCGAATTTCCTGGAGGACTTGGGTTAAAAATTTTACGTCGCCAAATTCAGCAAGCCCAGCTTCAAGTAGGACACCCATCATCGCTCCAGCTTCAATCGTGTCTATCCCAAGATCATTAGCAAACCAATTTAGTCTGGCAAGCTCATCTGGATCGGATATGCCACAATTTGTGCCCATTAGCCCCAAAGTTTCATATTCAACAGGTGATGCAATTTCATTGCCATCTTCGTCGGCATAAACGTTGCTACATTCAATTCTGCAACCAGGCATACACGCATGGCTTGTCTCACCACCACGTTGTAAATTTTGATTACGTATAAATTGACCGCCCATTTTGAAATTATCCTCAGCGTCTGCTTTTTGATGCCCAGAGCTAAAATTATTTACAGGCAAACCACCAACATAGTTAGTATAATCAGCCATCATAGCTGTGCCGTAATCTTTAAGTGCTGTAATTGCTTCATCTGCCTGCAGTAATTTCCCGTAATCTTTAATACCCTTCAAAAGACCTTTTCTGTCGCTAAATTCAGGCATACGGTCTAAATCAACCACGATTGCTTTTACTTTTTTTGAGCCCATAACCGCCCCAACTCCACCTCTTGCAGACAATCTTGTCGGTCTTTTATCAGTATCACTCATTGCAATACCCGCAAGCAAGCCTCCGTACTCTCCTACGGGACCGCATATGGCCAAACTCACCTTATCCCCAAATTTTTCATGTAAAATTTTCGCAGACTCAAAATTTCCCTTGCCTATTAGATCTTCAGCCCCGTGCCACTCTATTTCATTATCCTTCTTTATATAAATTACAGTCCATTCTTCAGAGGACCCATTTAATGTAAAGCCAGCAATACTCAACTGACCTAAAGCAAGGCCGAAGGAGCCACCAGCATTAGATTCTTTTATCCCTCCAGTTAGTGGGCTTTTGCACCCAACACTTGTTCTATTAGCATTCGAAAAGTTGCTTCCAGCAAAAGGACCAGCAGAAAATATAAGAGGATTATCAGGCCCAAGCGGATCCACTCTGGCCGCACCCGCTGCAACTAACTGCTCTGCAATAAAGTAACGACCTGCTCTGGCTAATCTTTCTCCAGAAAAAGTCTCTCTCTCAATTTTTTTATCAGTTAGGTTAATTTTTAAATATTCACGCATCTTTCACTCCAATTAAATCGGCTTGGCCAAATTTATTTAAATCTTTAGATCTAGTTATTTACTATTACCGGTGCCTTGTAATACTCAACGCTTGGAGACTCGCCAAATTTTGTGGTTATATAATCAAACCATTCTGGCGTAAACCATGCGTTAGCCTTTTCTAAGGAATCCCAAAAGTAGACCCCTCCTGCTTTTTTGTTATCACCAGTTACTAAGTAATACTTACGAATTAAACCGTCTAAACCTTCATATTTAGGGACTGATTTTTCTAGAACTTTAACAAAAGCAGGGTAATCCTTCCCTCCGTCTCCGATTGAGAATAAGACATTTACAACAACAGGACCCTCGTAATCCGCTAGGGTAACTCCATGAGAAAATACCGAGGAAGTCGACATTACACCGAATAATAAAAAAATATTAAACAGAATTACTTTTGGCGTTATTTTGGCTAGTAATGAATTCATTTTTTTTCTCACTTTTTTATAGATTTGTATTAGATTGTATGCGAAAAAGAAGCGGAAGTCTGCTATATTTTGGTCGATGGACAACGCAAGACGATATTTTCTCGACATTTTGAAAAAAATTATCTGGTCAATCGACAAGACGCCGGCTAAGCTAAATTCAACCAAATGGTACTATCAGTTGTATCTAAACGATATCCTAAGGTCTGTCAAAGACGGTGTCGCCACTGAAGCATCGGACAAACTTTTAAAGAGATTAACTAGATTTTACGTCGATAATGAAGCGAATTGTGAAATTTTAGCAAATACTTATCAAGAGGTTAGAAGAGGATATTTTTTATACAAAAAACAGAGAGATAAAGAGAAAACTGCATAGGTTCAAAAATGCTTGATAAAAAAAATATTATAGTTACCGGGGCTCTTGGTCACCTAGGGACTGCAACTTGCAAAATACTTTCTAAACATGGGGCTACTGTTTATGGGTTAGATTTGTCACCGCAAGATAAACCTTTCAGAGTTCTAAAAGCTGATCTTTGTTCTATCGAAAGCATCGAAGAAGCTTGCCAAGATATTACTCCAGATGTCTTAATAAACATTGCTGGTGGATTTGCCCTTGATGACTCACCATTTGGCCCCTGCAAGGAAAACTGGAAGGAGATGTTTAGGCTTAACGTAACAACATTAACAAATACGTCAAATGTAATCATTCCAAAATTAATTAACAGAAGAAAGGGAAGTATCGTTAATATTGGTGCCACTAGTGCACTGAAAGGAGCACCTAAGCTTTGCAGCTATATATGTGCCAAAAATGCGGTCATGAGAATCACCGAAACTCTAGCAGAAGAACTTGTAGGATCGGATATCAGAGTGAATGCTATTAGCCCAAGTATAATAGATACTCCAATAAACAGGTTAGAAATGCCAGACGCAGACCCAAGGTCATGGACAAAACCAGAAGAAATCGCTGAGGTAATAAGCTTTCTTTGCTCGGAAAGTTCATCTTGTATCTCCGGGGCTATAATTCCAGTTTAATCCTTCGATTGGTGCTTGGCTAAAAATGCATTGAGTAATTTAGCAAAGTAAACTGGCGTCTCTTGCTGCGGGTAATGGGCAGCATTATTGCAAACTTCTATCTCAGAGTTAGGATACCATTTAGCGAAAGTCTCACGCGCAGTAGATAAAGTAAAAGGTTCCATGTCATGTTCGCCAATAATCACCAAGGTAGGTGTTTCTATTCCATTTATTTCACTCAAAAAACCTTGATCTCTACAATTTTTAAAATATTCGGATTGGGCTTTTTTAAGCCGATTAGACCTAGTCTGCCGCACTTTAAATTCTGCCCATTCTTTTCCTAGCCTTTCACCGGCTAATGCATTAAAAGCTTTTACCAGCGCTTCGTTGGATTCAATCGATTCTTCGATTAAGGCAAAACCTTCGGGAGAAAAACTTAGCCCAGAGGCTGCAACAGGAGTATTCAAAATCGCAGATAAAACTCTATCATTTCCATCCAACATCACTCTTTGGGCAAGCATGCCGCTCATTGAATGCCCTATGACATGGAAGTTAGCCCACCCTAAGTTATCAGCCAAGTCCAGAATATCAGAAGATGCTTCAGCAGGAGAATATTCTCCTAGAATGTGTCTTGAGTGACCGTAGCCTCTAACCTCAGTGAACGCAAAAGTGAAATCCTTGGTATTAAAAAAATTTCTCGCAAAAGTCCAAGTATCTTTACATCCGTAAAAATCATGCATAACAATTACGCCTTCTTTTCCAGAACCAAAAAGTTCATGAGCTAGAACCATAGTTTTGTCTCCTATTATTTACCTATTCTCAAACGCATAAGCGGCTGCTAACAGTTTACTTTCTTCAAAAAATCGACCCGTTAACATTAAACCTATTGGTAGTCCATTGTGATGGCCACAGGGAATTGATATTGAGGGGTGCCCTGTTAAGTCCGCTGCAGGCGTGTTAACTGCCATTTCTAGCGATTTTGATACTATTTCTTGCGCCTTAGCGTCATGTTTCGGAATCTCAGTTGCGACCATTGGCAAAGTTGGCATCAAGATCAAATCATAATCTTTGAATTTAACCTCATAGTCTCTTCTTAAAAGTCGACGCAAATTCTGAGATTTCGCGTAGAAATGAGAACTATATTTTTGAGATATATACTCCCCGACTAACATAATTAATTCAGTTTGAGGGCCGAATCCATCAGTAAGGGTGCGCCAATCTTTATGTGCATCTATCAAAGAAGGAGAGAAATATCCTTCAGCATTTTTGCCATACCCATTTCCATGCATTGAAGAACAAACCAAACCCTCAAGATATATCGGAGTCCAAATAGCTGTAGCAAACCTATGGTTGGGAATAGAGATAGGCTCAACAGTGGCGCCCATCTTCTTGAACTGATCGGCGGCCTCAAGTACAGCCTTATCAACTGCAGGCTCAGAATTATCGAAATTAAATCCTTCCTTTAAAATCCCAATTTTTAAATTTTCACAACCATCTTTAAGTTTCGACAAATACCCATCCCCTTTGGGCATTTTAGGAACGCTTCCTGACTCTTGATCTTCTCGAATCAAAACTTCTAGCAAAAGAGCGCAATCCTCAACTGTTTTACTCATCGGACCCACATAGTCAACAGTAGTTTCAATTGGCATGATACCGTCGCAAGAAACGAGACCAAATGTTGCTTTCATTCCTACTATCCCGCAAAAAGAGGCGGGGATTCGACATGAACCCCCATGATCAGTCCCCACTGCTAAATGGACATCACCTGATGCAATCAGCGATCCACAACCGCTTGATGAACCGCCAGAGGAGTATCCCCGTCTAATAGGGTTATGAACTGGACCCTTAGCGTTAGTATGACTTCCTCCAGAAGTGCAAAAATATTCACAACTGGCCTTACCTTTTATGACACCTGCTGCATCTAAAACGTTTTTTACAACGGTGGCATCAACTTCAGGCACGAAGCCTTCTAGTGTTGACGAACCATTCATCATAGGCACATTCTGCACCATAATGTTATCTTTAAATGCAACAGATTTACCTTTTAAAATTCCTTCTTCTGAACCTTTAATATCTGTTAACCAGTACCAAGCATTATTAGGGTTTTCTTTATCGGACGGAGGACGCCCTTTGTCTCGAGGATATTTTGATATCGGTAGAAAATTCTCTAATCCATCTACCAAATCATAAGCCTGAAGAGTTCCGTTCACTAGTTCTTTATACTCAGCAATCTGATCCTCGGATAAATTTATATTTAGAGATTTTGAAACTGCCTTAAGCTGTTCATCATCAATTTTTTCTACAGGCATTAAGCACTCCTTATCAAAATAGTTGTTTTTCTGTTATCATTATTAGTACGTTAACAAAAATTTAAAGGAATATAAAATGACCTCTAAAGAATTTTTGGCTACTTTCACCCAAGCCTGGAATGATCACGATGTAGATAAATTAATGGAACATATGGATTCAGATTGCGCTTTTTACGCATCAGTTGGTTTTGATGAAGAGGGCACAAAATGCGAAGGGTGGGACGAGGTCAAAAAAGGATTCGCTAGTCTTTGGGAGGGTTATCCGGATGCCAAGTTTGAACCAGTAGGGGAAGATTTTTTTAGCGGTGATAGAGGTTGTTGCGAGTGGATTTTCACTGGCACACGAAAGAGTGACGGGAAAAAAGTGAGGGCACGTGGATGCGATGTTTACACATTTAAAAACGGAAAAATTGCACTCAAAAACTCTATGAGAAAACAAGAGCCCTAATTAATACGAGCTACAGCTTCTAACCTCTTTATAACGCCATTGGTTTGCTGGGTGCCGAGTTTTCTTCCATTTTTAGAAACTAAAAAAAACATATCCACCGCTTTTTCCCCGAAAGTACTAGCGCTCACTCCTTTCAAAATAAGGTCTTCTGCTAGCAAGGCACTCGCCAAAGTCGCAAGCAGACCTTTTCGGTCGGCCGCTATCACCTCTATTGCGGTAACATTGTGACCAGCACTCTCATGTTGCTTGACAGAGACAGGTAAAGCTCTCATTAAAATATCGGGATTAGATGCATTTTCAACGCTAATATTTGACCCGGTTGTTAAAATTTTATTGAGTTGAACTTTAATCCGATTGAGATGGTTTTGTTCCAGCAAAGCTTGATCATTGTGATCTGTAATATGAAAAACATCCATAACCCTGCTATCTTTCAAAGTGTAAGCATTGGCGGTAATTATTTTAATATTAAGATCAGCCAATCCCGCCGCTAAAGATGCAAACAAACCATTACGATCTTCACCCCATGCAAGTATTTTAGTAAATCCACGCTCCTCTTCAAAAAAAATTTTTACGCCAGAATAATTATTAAGCGTAGTACAGAACTCAAGGGTGATTGCTGGTGAGCTGTTTAATATAAGTGAGCTTGGTAGTATCTCTAATATTGTTTTTATTTTTTTGCTCATTTCAGGATTTGATAAAGAAACGACTGCTTTTTTTCTAGATTTTATTCGCAGCGCTTGGGCGCTCGCGGGCATTTGTCCTGTTCGCATTAAATTGTCCGTAGCATGAAATAGTTGAAAAAAAAGATATTTTTTCCATTCAGTAAGGGTGCCTGGTCCGACAGCCGCTACATCTACAATAGTAAGCAAAAACAAAGCTATCAACCTTTCCCTTTCCCCCACCAAAACAGCAAATTCCTCAATGATATTCCTATCATTGATGTCAAAGTGTTGAGCAGTTTTGGAAAGAACCAAATGATTCAAAACTAACCAGGAGACTAATTCAGCATCATAATCCGTAAGCCCCAACTTTTTACAAAATTTCTGAGCTAGCTCTGCACCAATTTTTGAGTGGTCGCCTTTTCGACCTTTAGCAATATCATGATATAGCACGGCTATATAGAGTAGTTCTGGTTTTTCCAAAGACTTTTTCAAAGTAGATAAAAAAGCCAGATTCATTTTCCCTTCTTCTATCAGGTTAAAGTTGTTCATAAAAGAGATGCCTCTAATAGTATGAGCATCAACAGTAAAATGGTGGTATCGATCAAATTGACCAAACCCAGTGATTTTCTGAAAATCCAAACAGAATTTGCCTAGGACCCCCGTTTCATGCATAAGCTGCAAACTTCTAGAAACATGCAAATCTGATTGCAATATAGACAAAAACAAGACACCCAGCTTAGACTTTATTTTTGAGCTAGAATTTAGTAAATTTTTATTGAGCCGAATAAATCGTAGTGTGTTGCTGTTGAGAGCAACGTCATAAATCTGCGAAAGACGGAAAACGTCCATCAGGTTGATTGGATTTTTTAAAAATTCCCTTTCGTCAATTACCGATAAAACACCGCCTGATATTCTAATACCTCCACTTAATATACGAGCTTTTGTCGGTGGGCTTGGGGTAATCCTCTCTTCAAAATGAAGCATAAATATATCCGTGAGCTCAGCTATTGTCTTTACTTTTAAAAAATAATTTTTTAAAAATCTCTCAGCTGTTTGAGAATCACTCGATCCCCTGTATCGCAGACGCTTTGCTAATCTAAATTGATACTCAAAACTTAAAATATCATTTTCTCTTCCTGATTCTAAATGAAGTGCAGTACGCACTTTCCATAGAAAGTCTCTTGCTTTTACAAAACCATCAAATTCTGCTTCACTGACAATTTTTTCATTTATTAATTTGCGAGCTGCCGAAACGCGATACCAGACCATTGACAACCAAAATATTGTGCTTACGTCTCTCAGCCCTCCCTTCCCATTTTTGACATTTGGCTCCATACAAAAAGCTGTGTCACCAAAACTGGCTCTACGAACTTTTAATTCTTGCAATTTTTGGAGACAAAACTTTGTTTGTCTACACAAGTCCCAGTTTTCTATCGCTTCAGTTCTACATAATTGTTCATATAACTGCCCCTTTCCCGATAATAATCTTGACTCTAAAAAAGCAGTTCTGGCATGGTGGTCTATTTCGAAAAAAATCCTCGCTTCTTTAACACTCCTCACAGAATGGGAAAAATTAGCTCCAGAATCCCAAATCATTTGCGCAAACTTGGAAAGCAATTTTTTCAATTCAAGAGACATGTCATCGCCAACTAGTATCAACAAATCCCAATCTGAGTGAGGACATAATTCCGATCGGCCAAAGCCGCCAATCGCTACTAGATCAACATCATCATTTATTAATCTAGCGCAGTTTTGCCAAACAGAAATAATAAATTCATCGACAGAATAGGAAAAATTTTTTACGATTGCTCGTCCATTATTTCGACCGTCTAGTCTTTTTTCGCAAGCCTGCAAAATTTCTTTTCTCGTAGATTGTAATTCTTCAATAGCAACTAACATAAATTTTTTTCCGCATAAAAATGATCATTAGATGATAGAAGCGCCGCCATCAATAATGAAATTTTGTCCAGTTGCAAAACTGGACGCCTCAGAAGCCAAAAAAACCGCAATTCCTCCAAATTCTTCTGGTCTGCCTAGACGACGTAGTGGCGTGTTCTTTTTAATTATTGAGGTAACTTCCTCATCTTCCCATAATTTGCGAGCGAATTCCGTTTTAACCAAACCAGGTGAGATTGCATTTACACGAATGCCATATTTACCAAATTCTGATGCAAGATTCCTAACCATTTGCAAATCGGCGGCTTTTGAAACGCAGTAACCCCCAATATTACTGTCTGCCCTTATTCCTCCTATTGAGGAAACAACAATTATTGAACCTGATTTTTTTTTCTTCATTCCTACACTGACTAGTCTAATAAGATGAAAATTGGAAACTACATTTATATTTAGAATTTTTGAAAATTCCTCATCTTTCATCGATATCATGGGCCCATAAACCGGATTAATGGCTGCATTAGTGACTAAAATGTCAGGATCGCCGAATTTTTCGGTTGTTAAACTGTACAATTTTTTTAAATCTTCATTTTTCCCAATATGAGCAGAAACAGGAAAGGCCAAACCGTCTTTCGATTCATTTTCTAAATTTATTTCAGAGGCGGTCTTTTCGCACGCCGCAACATTCCTGCTGCTAATGACAACATTCGCTCCATGGAAAACAAGCTGCCTTGCAATCTCCTTTCCGATACCTCGACTAGAGCCTGTCACTATTGCCGTTTTACCTTTGAGGTTAAATATGTTCATAAGTACTATTTTTCATTTATTTCGCCTGGAGACCAAAATATTATTTTTTTCAAACATTAAAAATTCAGCCTCAGAAAATCCAAGTTGCTCTACAACCACCTCTCGGTTATGCTGCCCAAGATGTGGAGCCTCAAGTGATAGAGTATTTTGGTCTGAGAATTTAAAAGGAAAACCGGGAATCAAAAATGTTCCCAATGTGTCATCACGAATTTCTCTAACCTGTTCTCGCGATTTAAAGTAAGGGTGGTTAATGGCTTCATAAGGTTCTAATACCGGCGCCGCGGGAACTCTGAAGCTTTCAAATATTTCGAGCACTTCATCATTAGTTCTATAGCTTTTTGCCCATCTTTCAATGATCTCTTTTAGAATATCTTGATTTCGTGCTCTCGACCCTAAATCATGAAATCTTTGATCATCAATTAGCTCCGGCTTACCCATAGCTTTACAAACAAGAGGCCACTGTCGTTGCAAGGATAAAATTACGAGGAATCCAGTTGGGCCCTGAAATACCCCAAACGGAGCTATCAACTCATGATGAGTCCCACATCGCTTTGGTTTCCAGTTGTCATCGGATAACGATGACCCTTGGATAGATAAATCATGCATATGAAAAAGAGCATCTACCATACTGATATCAATAAACTGGCCTCTCCCTGTTCTCATCCGGTGGAACAAAGCCATTCCAATCCCAGCAAAAGCGTGAACGCCCGCCCCTACATCAGCAATTCCGATACCCACTGGTGTGGGGGGACCCTTTCTTTCACCAGTCATATGCATTAAACCAGAAAATGCTTGGGCGGCCCAATCATAACCCGTTTTATGGGATAAGTGGCCAGTTTTTCCGTACATGGAGATAGAGGCCATAACAAGCCTGTCATTGAGGTTCTTCACGTTTTTCCAATCCCATTTTCTTTTTTCTAATACACCAGGTCCTAGATTTTCAACAAATACATCGGCTTGCTTTATAAGTCTTTCAATAATTTGACTGGAGCCTGATTTCTTTATGTCAAGCCCCACACTTTTTTTACCCCTATTTTGCTGAACGAAATATCCACTTGTCCCCTTTTTCGATATAGGCAAAGACCTTGATGGGTCTCCGTCAGGCGCGATTTCAATCTTTATTACTTCGGCTCCAAGTTCAGCCATTAATCTACCTACAGTAGGACCGGCAAGATACTGGGTAATATCTAGAACTTTTATTCCTTCAAGCATTTGCAATCTATTAATCCTCAAAAAGACACATGGAGTTTATCTTTATAATACAATATTTTAACATTGGTCCAATCTTACTTAACATTTAATCTGGGGGAATTTATGGAAAAAGGCATTTTTGAGTCATCCCATCCACATAAAGTTTATTTTGACGACGGTCTAGAACGTAGCCTCAATGCTATCCTTCAAGGAAAGAAAAATCTTAATATACTCGTAGCCACTAATACTTCTTTGGCTGATTCAGCGACCATCAAGCAAATAAAAAATATTCTTAAACACCAGACCGTTTTCATCTGTGACGGGCTAAAGGCGCATTCTCCCCGCAATGACGTGATAAAAGTATCTAAGATTTTGCGAGAAAATAAAATTGATATCACTATTGGATTAGGTGGCGGTTCAGTTTGCGACACACTTAAAGTGGCTAACATCGGGGCGACAAATGAATTCAATAACATAGAGGACATAGACAGACTTAAAAATGAACATCAATTTCGAACACCGCAATCAAAACTAATCGCACTCCCTACTACTTTATCTGCAGGAGAATTTACCTGTTTCGCAGGGATTACAAATGAAAAAGTGCCTGCAAAGGAAGTTTTTTTTAATAGGCATTTACCTCCATCGGTAATCATATTAGACCCATGCTTAACGCTGGATACTCCTGATAGACTTTTTTTTGGCACGGGTATAAGGGCTATAGACCACGCCGTAGAGACATGGTGTTCGTCCGAAGCAGCACCTACTCATGCAGCGATGGCGCTTCGTGGATTTAAAATTTTAATGCATTCACTGAAGCAGGTTAAACTTGATAAGCAATCTCACACTCCAAGACGAGATTGTCAAATTGGAGCCTGGCTCTCAGTCCAAGGAGTTGCCGGTGGTCTTGATTTGGGAGCAAGCCATGGTATTGGACATATTCTCGGTGGAAGGGTTGGAATGCCTCATGGTGAAACCTCCTGCGTAATGTTACCGCATGTGTTGGCATATAATTTATCAGCAACGGAAAAAAGACAAGATGAGCTCAGTAACCAAATCGGGGGTAAAGGAAAAAAATTAAATGAGGCAATCAGTGAATTGGTCAGCCAACTGGGACTGCCGACTCGTTTAAGAGACTGCAACATTTCGAAAGAATTATTATCTGAATTAGCGGAGGAATGTCTCAATGATAAATGGTTGGGAACAAATCCTGTCCCACTAACTGACGCCACAGAAATTGAAAAAATCCTTCTCAGAGCTTGGTAGTTTAATACAACTCTATGATCCAGAAAATTTGCGACTCCGTATCTAAATACAGCAGAAGCTGTGCATCTCGACTAGCTTTCCTCCCCCCCCTTTGCAGGCCGCGGTGTTCAGCCTCTGCACTAAACTTTTTCTACACACGAAAAGCGCCTACAAATGCAGTCTACTGAACACATTACAACTTCTTATTGTCAATTTCTGGAGGAGCTGAACCCAAACAATCTACAAATGTTAAAACGCTTTGCCGACCAGAATATATTCTTTTCAGACCCTTTTCATCAAACCAGAGGCATTGATGAATATATTGCGATTCTCGATACGATGTTTCAAAAATTCAATCAGATAAGTTTCAAAACTGAAAATATATTGTTTAATTCTGCCAAAGACAACAACGTAGCGTCGTTTAGCTGGACCCTAAAGATGCGCCATAAAAAAACAAATAAATTCATCCAAATAATTGGAATGAGTCTAGTCGAAGTGGCGCAATATGGTCTAATCGTGCGACACGAGGACTATTGGGATCCCAGCTCAAATATTTATCGCATAATTCCGCTGCTGGGAGCTACAATCGGACTTGTTCGGAAGAAAATTGCTAATAGCTCAAGATGAACAACTAGAAATCGTGCTCAAGCCTTAATTGCCATACATTAAGCATTCCCTCAGAAAAACCCGCTTGGCAATAAGCCAAGTAATAGTCCCACGTCCTACGGAAACGGCTATCAAAGCCTTGCTTGTTCAGCTTGGGCCAAGCCTTGTTAAACCTATCTCTCCAATGCTCCAAAGTAACAGCGTAGTGCTCAGCATAATCATGACCTTTAACAACCTGTAAGCCAGAACTCTTACTAAGTCGCTTTATTATTTCTAAAGTTGGAAGCATCCCTCCTGGAAAAATATAACGTTGGATAAAATCTGTATTTTTTTCATAATCGTCGTAATAATCTTCTGCAATTGTAATTGCCTGTAATCCTATGACACCACTATTTTTAAGCGAATTTTTCAGTTTGCTAAAGAAAATTGGCCAGTATTTAACACCGACAGCCTCGATCATTTCGATTGAAAGAATTTTATCAAACTCGCCCTGTAAATTACGGTAATCACATAGGCTTACAAAACTTTTACCGCTGCTTTGCAAATTTAAATTTTTTTCGGTAACAAAATTGTATTGTTCCTCTGATAAGGTGATCGCGGTAAAATCGCATGAATATCTACTTTTTACATAGTTAATGAGCCCACCCCAACCACATCCGATTTCCAACACTGTATCTTCAGGTGCCAATTCCACTAAATGACATAATTTTTCATACTTATTAGTCTGAGCCTTCTGCAATGAATCGGAAAAATCATCAAAAATAGCCGAGGAATAAGTCATTGATGCATCAAGCCATTGGCCGTAAAAATTGTTACCAAGGTCGTAGTGCGCAGATATGTTTTTTTGGGCCCTGCTTACGGAGTTATGTCTAAGAAAATGCAAAGCTTTATCGAAAAATTTAGCGGCATGATATCCTTTTAGTTGTTTTGAAAGTGAGGCTCTATTAATTGCTGCGAATTCGAGTATTTTTTTCAGATCAGGTGTAGTCCAATAGCCTTTTATATAAGCCTCCCCTGCTCCGAGTCCTCCCTTCAAAAATAATAAAGGAATCAGTTTGTAACTGGTTACCCTAATCGAAACCCTCAACATTCTGTTATTGTGACCAATTAAGGTAACCTGCTGCCCGGAAGGTAATTCAACGGTTAATTCGCCATTGTTGACTCTTGCAAAGAATTTTTTTAATAAAAATATTGTTAATTTCGCTGCTAACATTTTCAGTATTATTTAATAATCTCTAATTGTTCATTAATAACAATTCCAACGGAGCCCATAGATTGCCTTTTTACAACGGGCAAGCCTTTTAACCAAAGCAGTAACGCCTCAAAATGAATTGAAGCTATAATTTTATATGCTTGAAAAGGATGGCGTACCAGCATTTTGTGGATTTGTCTTGAATTAAACGGACGTCTTTTCCCTACAAAGAGGGCTCTCATTTTGAGGTCTTGTCCTTCAGTGTATTCGATTGTGTTTGACACTTTCTCACCTAAAAATGAAGTCCGAAATTTATAAAAACCAGATACGTCAAAAAATGGTGAAACTGTCATTTTTTTTTTACAAATTTGTCTAATCGGTTGCTTTGAAACGGGAATAACATAGAAAATTCGCTCGTTGAAAGTATTATTAACCTCGTAAATCATAGATTCGATTTGTCCATTTTTATAGCAGTAGATAAAAGAGATCGGGCTGAACACATAGCCTAAAACTCTTGGCAAGCACATTATAACAAACTCAAATCCTTCGATTTCAAAACCAGCCCGACTAAGGCACAGCTGACAAAACTTTTCGAAGCCCTGGTCATCTCCTAGTCCATGATCGCAATCATGAAAACTGAACCAGGCGGGCTTATTCCACGAGAAGAAAGGAGAAATTTTATTTAACTCTGGAAGTTCTCTTAACATGATTGAAAAATAAGTAAGAGGATACCTGAACTTGTGATATTTTTTTTCATGACGTTCGTGCATCACAATTCCAGTATAGATGGCAGATTTATTCATCAATAATTTTTTTGGTAAGACATTGGCAGCCGGTTAAAATTTTTTTCTCTTGAGAAAGGGAGCTTGTCTGTGATTTGTTTTGCTACCCATAAACCTGCTTGAAGACCATCCTCGTGAAACCCATCACCGAGACAAGCGCTACAAAACCAAGTATTAAGCTCACCCTGAATCTGTATGGATTTAGCTTTTATCTCATCTGCATCTGTGCCAAAAATCGGATGCATATACTTCGTTTCATAATGAACCTTCTTTAAATCCGATTGAGGATTTAAGGTTACAAACAGTTGCCGATCCGTTGAAAGATTTTGCAACTTGTTCATCCAATAACTAACCCTAACGCCTTCAGAACCATTATTATGATCACCGATGAAATTCCAGGCTGACCACGTATTTTGTCTCTTTGGCATTTCGTTTTCGTCCTCATGAAGAACCGCGATGTTTCTAGAATAATTGATACCTGAAAGAATTTCTTGCTCTTTAGGCGTAGGGCTTTTTAGTAACCTTAAAGCTTCATCGAAATGGGTAGCAAAAATTACTTTGTCAAAAGTCTGTGTTTCTCCATTATTAAGAAGAATATTAATCTCTCCTTTATCTCTATCAATAGTTTCAATATTCACGTTGGTTTTTACAATGAGACGTTTCGAGTCTTTAAGAATTTTGAAAATATATTCTTGACTACCCCCAGTAATCGTGCGCCATTTAGGTCTGCCAAATAATTTTGCTAACTGGTGATTTGAAAAAAAAGATACAAAAGAGGACGCAGGACTGTTTTTCACAGAAGTAGAATTACATGACCAAATAGCCGAACACATCGGAATGATATGATCTGATATGAATTGATCGTTAAAGTTCCTGGATTTTAAGTAATCATACAAGCTTGTAGTTTTGTCAAATTGAGCAGAATCCAAACTAGAAGTGTAAAATTTGATCAACCCTACAAGTAAATTTCTAAATCGAGAATCGACCCATTTTTGTCTATCAAAGACTAAATTTAGTAAGCTAGAAGAATACTCAAACGCACGATTATCCAGTGATACTGAAAAAGACATGTTGCTCTTTTCAGTCCTAACACCAAGATATTCAAAAAAGTCGGTCAAAAATGGATAGTTTCGTTGATTATATACAATGAAACCTGTATCAACAGGCAAACCACCGTCAATATCCACTACAACCGTATTGGCGTGGCCGCCAAGCCGCGAATTCTTCTCAAATAAGGTTACGTTATGATGCTTGGCTATCGCCCAGCTTGCGCCCAGACCCGAAATTCCGGCCCCAATGACCGCTACTTTGTAAACCATGAAACGCACCCGTTTGATAAAATGTTAGAAAACACTACTCGATTCTACAATATTAGAGGGTACGTATGAATCCTAAGTTAATTGAGTTTTAGAAAAAACAGATATATTCTAAGTTAAGGTTATTAGGTATAAATTAAAAAACTTAATTACATTATGTCTGAAAACACCATAAATGATCCGAAGAGGAGAACATAACGTAAATTGTTGAAAATTATAACGGTTTACAAATGTCTTTAAAATTGGCTAAAAACAATCCAGATTCAAATGATTTAGAGCGAAGCAGAGAAACTAAGCTCTTGAAGGCTGTAAGAGATACTTCAGACAAAGCTGCTTACAGGGAACTCTACAAACTAATGGCTCCAAAACTAACGGCATGGTTGTGCGCCCAGGGTATGGAGAGATCTCTTGCAGAAAATGTTCTCCAAGAAGTAATGATTATTGTGTGGACCAAGCCTCATCTGTTTGATGAAAAAAAAGCAGCCGCCCGAACATGGATTTATACTCTGATTCGAAATAAAATGATCGATGAATATAGGTCGAACACTCGAAAAAAGACCGGACTTCAGAAATTTGAACTCTTAAATAATATTGATGAATTCGTAGACGCGACAGACCTAATTTCAACTACGCGCCCAGTAAATGATATAATTTCATCTCTACCAAAAGAGCAAAAACAAATCTTGTACATGTTGTACAGCATGGGCATGTCTCATAGAGAAGTTTCTGAAACTTTAGGCCTACCTATAGGAACCGTTAAGTCTAGAACCCGACTCGCGTTTCAGAGATTAAGACGGAACATAGGGGAAAATCAATGGACTTAAACCACTGCCCAAGCTCCGCTACCTTAGCTGATTTCAGTTTTGGAAACAGTTTTTCCTTATCTGATATAGTTTTAAGGGCTCACATTAGCGCTTGCCCGGACTGTAGAGAAAAAATCAGAGAGATAGAAACTATCGGTTCTGACCTTCTTATGAGTGGAATGCATAGTCACCTAGGGTCTCCATTGGAAGCCATTGATTCGCAAGTTGATAAAATTCTTGGTGGCTACGATTCAGCCAGTGATTTGGTTGATTCAAAAACTACCAATCTATCAAAATCTAAAGCTGATGACTTTGAACTTGATAATAGTTTAGATTGTTTGTTTCCTAGCTACTTAGATTGTAGTTTTGACGCACTGCCCTGGCGGTCCGCAGGAAAGGATATCCAACTTTGCAAGCTACGAGAGGACGGAAAATCGAGACTATGGATGATCAAAGGTAAGCCAGGGGCGAAATTGCCGAAACACAGCCACAGAGGTCAGGAACTAACCTTAGTTTTAAAAGGGGCATATGCTTGTTCATCAAATATTTATCAGCCCGGAGACTTGCATGAATGTGATGATGAAAATACCCATCAACCTATTATTGTGGGAGAAACCGATTGCATTTCTCTGGTTGCCACCGAGGGCAACTTAAGATTCGATAATCCATTGTTGAGATTGGTTCAACCTCTGCTGGATATCTAGCAAAATCTGACAACCTGTTTGATGATTATAGTCAGATGGGCGATAATTATCGATTTGAGGTAATTCTTTTGGCAGCTAAAAAATACTTCCACTGTATTATCATCTTAGTAGCGCTATCTTCTCCAATCGTGGGGGCTAGTTCACAACTAGATTGTAGATCCAAATCAGCTTATGTTATCGCAAAACTAAAGTCCGAATACTATGATCAAATACCAAACGAAACGATTGAATTTGCAAGAAGCGCTGCAATGGAGATGTGTTTATCAAATAACATCGAATCCCAAAAAGTTTTAAACACTAGAACGACCGAAAAAGCGGTCAAATCGCAACCTCAGAAGAAGTCTTTCTTGGGAATAATGTTCGGTGATTCTGAACGAAAAAAAGGAAATGAACGTCTTCTTAACAGAAGATAATAAAACATACCGAGAGGTGGATGTCATAATCAAAAGCCAACAGACTTTTGCATCATATCTGTGCAGAACATGGAACTTTCGCTCCGCTGTAGTGCAGAACTAAGAAAAAGAACGGTTAGGACATATGAAGTGCTTGATATTAGTGGGATAAACATTTTTAAAAAATATTCCATAAGTTCATGATTTTATTAGCAATACCACTAATTATTGAAAACTCTGGTATTTTAGACTAACATGGCGCGCTTATTGCTAATTCTTTTAGTGACGTGTCACCGTCAAGAGGTTTGATTCAAAACGGTGATCTGTATTTTATTTTTCACCGTAATTTTTCTACAACAATAATAAGGGGCTAATTAATGAAAAATATTTTTCAAAATACCTTGAACCAATTTAAAGGTTCACTTTTAATTGCACTTTTCGGTGCCGTCTTCTTTGCGAATACTTCATTTGCGGGTGGCCACGAAGAAAGCGAATCATCTCCTCACGAGTGGAGTGCCAATATGGCTATTCTGAGTGAGTATTCGTTTCGGGGTATAACTCAAAGTAACGAAGATCCAGCGATTCAGGTTGGAATTGATTATGCACACGAAACAGGTTTTTATGTTGGATTCTGGGCTTCAAGTGTCGAATTTAACGATGGACCAAACGCTACTCAGCTCGAAACAAACTTCTACACCGGATATGGTGGTTCTGTTGGAAGTTTAGATTACGACTTAGGGTTTCTTTATTACTACTATCCTGAAGAAGGTGCTGATGAACCTGGCTCAGGTTTAGGAGAACAGGACCTATGGGAAGTCTATGGATCTCTTGGTACCGCATTTGATGCGGCTGGCGAACCTTCAGTCACTGTGGGATTCGCTTATTCCCCTGATTATTATGGTTCTGACGGGGATAGTATCTATATATATAGTGACTTCGGTTTCTCCCTCGGTCCAATTTCCCCTTACGCTACAGTTGCTTATCTCGACGTTGAAGGTGACAAGACCACTCCTGCGGGGTACGACTATGTCCATTATGTAATTGGTGCTAGCACTGATATTGGTCAATTTACCCTAGATCTTTACTGGTCTGACAAGCAAGAAGGAACCGACCACGGCGGTTCAGGTAGTGGTCATGACGGAGTAATTTTTGGTATATCCAGTAGCTGGTAAGCTCTGGTAGGCTAAATAATTTCTTAAAAACCTCGATTCGCTTTCTTGGGAATCGGGGTTTTTTATTGCCTTAAATTTAGTTTACAATCGTATCCAATATGTAAATTACATTTGAATCACAACAAGAACCTTAGGAACCTTTTACTAATGACAGAACAACCATCTAATAATTTTGACGCAATAGTAGTGGGAGCCGGGTTTGCCGGATTATACATGACCCACAAATTCAAAAAACAGGGACTGAAGGTCAAGACTTTTGAAGCAGGCAAAGATGTAGGTGGCACCTGGTACTGGAATCGTTATCCCGGAGCAAGATGCGATGTAGAAAGCTGGGAATATTCCTTTGGTTTTTCAACAGAACTTGAACAAGAGTGGACCTGGTCAGAACGTTACTCCGCACAACCTGAAATTTTAAATTATCTGAAACATGTTTCTGAAAAATTCGAGCTCAGGGAACATATTTCTTTCAATACGAAGGTTACCTCCGGCAAATTCAATGAAAAAACAACAAAATGGGAGATAGCGACCGATTCTAAAAATATATACACAGCAAAATATTTCGTAATGGCAACTGGGTGTTTGTCGTCTACAAATATTCCAAAATTCGATGGCTTAGACAATTTCACAGGGCAAACGTTTCACACAGGAAATTGGCCTCATGAACCAGTATCTTTTAAAGATAAAGTAGTTGGAGTAATAGGCACGGGCTCATCTTCCATCCAAGCCACACCTATTATTGCTCAAGAAGCTAAACACCTCTATGTTTTTCAAAGAACTCCAAATTGGTCAATACCCGCGAATAATGAACCATTAACCAAAGCAAAGTCGGATGAGATTAAATCTAAGTACCAAGAACTAAGAAAATTTCAACTAAAATTACCACTTGCCGCTCAAAAAGCTCCAAATAGACAATCTGCGTTTGATGTGAATGATCAAACCCGCTTGGAGACTTACGAAAAATTTTGGGAAATCGGGGGACTATCTTTTTTAGGCGCTTTTAGGGACATTCCAACTAACCCAGATGCTAACGCCACTGCGAAAGAATTTATAATTAATAAGCTAAAAAAAGTAATAAAAAATGAGAGACTCCTAGAAAAACTCGTTCCAGACCATCACGTTGGCTGTAAAAGACCCTGTTCAGATACTGGTTACTATGAAACTTTTAATAGAGCGAATGTGGAATTAATCGACTCCAGAGACGAGCAAATTAACTCATTTACATCAACGGGCATAGCCACTACTGCTAAAGAATATCAATTGGACGCGGTAGTCTTCGCGACCGGCTTTGATGCAATGACAGGCTCACTAGACAAGGTAAATATTGTTGGCAAAAACGGTTTAAAATTAAAGGATAAATGGGAAGAAGGACCAAAAACTTATCTAGGGGTAGGCACAGCGGGTTTCCCTAACTTTTTTATAATAACGGGTCCTGGCAGCCCATCTGTTTTAGCAAACATGGTGGTTGGAATAGAGCATCACGTAAATTGGATCGGAGATTGTGTAGAACATATCGAAAGAAATGGGTTCAAAAATATTGAGGTACTTAAAGACGCAGAAGAAGATTGGGTAGCTCACGTAAACGAAGTAGCAAACAGGACTCTTTACACCACTTGTAATAATTGGTACCTAGGTTCTAATATTCCTGGCAAGCCAAGAGTTTTTATGCCCTACATAGGTGGTTTCCCCAAATATGCTGAAAAAGTCAAAGCAATTGTGGAATCAGGTTATAAAGGATTTGCTTTTTCCTAAATTTTTGTTTTAATAAAAACTTAATTTATTGGGGAGAGTGAAATGAATTTAAGATTTGGTGTCCTTTGGCCTTTTAGAAACCCTGCTTTTAATAAAGTTCCCTGGGAACAACTTTATCGTTCGCATTTAGATTTAATATCTGCTTCAGAGGGGTTGGGATATGATGATGCTTGGCTCACAGAGCATCATTTCGTTGACGATGGATATTCCCCTTCACTGTTAGCTATTGCGGCTGCTTTGTCTCAGAGAACTACAAACATACGTATCGGCACCTTTTTGGTACTTGCTCCTCTTCACAATCCAATTCGATTAGCAGAAGACACAGCCACGGTAGACCTAATGTCAAACGGACGGTTTGACCTCGGTGTTGGCCTAGGATACCGACGAAAAGAATTCTCTGATCAAGGGATTTCGCACACTGAAAGAGGTAGCAGATTACAAGAAGGAATGGCAATAGTGCAGAAGCTATTATCTGGTGAATCAGTCACCCACGAAGGAAAATATTATTATCTTAATGACATTAAAATATCTCCACCTGCACTTCAAAAACCCCATCCACCAATTTGGTTGGGAGCTATTGCTCCTAAAGCAATCGAAAGAGCAGCAAAGATGGGTTTTCATTTTCAAAGCGTCGGTCCCGCCGAACTAAATACAGCATACGACGGTGCCCTAGTCGCAGCAGGAAGAGATCCTCAAGAATATAATATTGCGGCGCAAAGGGCGGTATATGTCGCCAAAAGCCGGTCTCAAGCGTGGGAAGAATGCGCGCGAAGTTTACACTACTTGACCGAGTGCTATGCAAAATGGTTTGCAGAAGCAAACGACCAAGAGGGCGATGACCAGGCATTAAAAGGACTTCCCACCGTTGATGAAATGATAAAAGCACAATCCTTCAACTTTTTCGGAGAAGACGCCATAGTTGGAACTCCTGATGACGCGAAGCAAATGATTTCAGACTATGTTAGTAGAGGAAGGTTCACTCATATGGTACTGCAAATGGCGTTACCAGGCCTTGCACCACATCTTATTCACAAAAGCATGGATATTTTTGCTAAAAACGTGCTACCAGCATTCAAAAAATAATAGGAGGAAGAATGAAACTTTATAATTCACTAGGGCCTAATCCCAGAAAAGTAAGAATGTTTTTAAAAGAAAAAGGGTTAGACATAGAATTTATTGAATATGATATGTTACTTGGAGCGGAAAATCGTCAGAAAGACTATCTCGATAAAAATCCAGGTGGTCAAATCCCTGCACTCGAGCTAGATGATGGTACGGTAATAGGGGAAACAGTCGTAATTTGTGAGTATCTTGAAGAGCATTATCCAGAACCGGCTCTAATAGGAAATACACCTCAAGAAAGAGCAGACCATCGGCAATGGCAACGCAGAATAGAGCTGAATATCACAGAACATCTCTATAATGCTTTCAGATACAGTGTCGGTATAGATATATTCAAAGAAAGAATGACAGTAATCCCAGAGGCTGTAGAAGGGCTATCAACAATAGTACAAACAAAATTGAAATGGCTTGATACTCAAATGGAAGGCAAAGATTACATAATCGGAAAAGATATGAAATTGGTGGATATAATTTTATATTGCGCACTGGATTTTGGTGCAGGTGTAAATCAGGCTATTCCAGCAGAGCTCAACAATATCAACACATGGTTTGAAAAAATGCATGGTCGGGAAAGCGCCAAAAGCACTTACCACTCTGATAGTGAAAAAACAAAAATGAGAGGGATCTGACCTCAATTAAGAGATAATTTGAACCTATTCAAATCATGTTAGCCTATAGCTTGTTTATCTTTTAAATTTGAAATTTCATCTGAAGAAAACCCCCATTCTTTTAAAACTTGATCGGTGTTCTCCCCGATTTCTGAAGGCGGACTTTGAATTGTAGACGGTGTCCTACTAAATCTTGGCGAAGGAGATGGTTGAACAACTCCTTCAATTTCAGTAAAGGTCTGCCTTTGTTTATTATGAGGATGCTCTGGCGCTTCTCGGAGATTCAATACGGGAGCATAACAAACGTCTGTACCTTCTAACAATTCACACCATTCGTCTCTAGTTTTTTGTTTAAAGATTTCTATTAATTCTTTTTTATTTGCTGACCAAGATTCTTTGTTTTTATGAGCCAAATTTCCTTGATCTTCATAGCCAATTAACTCTTTTAGAATTTCATAAAATTTGTGCTCAATTGATGCTATAGAAATGTACTTTTTATCTTTAGTCTCATAAGTATTATAAAAATGCGCGCCCCCATCCAATATATTGTTTTGACGCAAATCGCTCCACATTCCTGCAGAATATAACCCGTAAAGTGCAGCCATTAGAGTAGCAGTCCCATCAGTCATGGCAGCATCTACCACCTGCCCCTGACCAGAACTTTTTGATTCTAATAAAGCCGCTAGAACCCCAACCGCGAGCAACATACCTCCACCACCAAAGTCACCAATCAAGTTTAATGGCGGTACTGGAGGTTCACCGTCATGCCCAATACTATGACATGCTCCAACAAGCGATATATAATTTATATCATGACCTGCGGATTTCGCTAGCGACCCATATTGACCCCAGCCAGTTACTCTACCAAAAACAAGTTTTGGATTAACTTCCATGCATTTCTCAGGACCTAAACCCAATCTTTCCATTACGCCAGGCCTAAACCCTTCAATTAATGCATCTGCACCTGCAATCAATTTAAGCACAGTTTGAATCCCCTCGGGCTTCTTCAAATCAATGGCAACGGAAGGTCTACTCCTGTCTAAAACTCTGTATTTTCGATCCAAAGCGATGCCTAAACCAGCATCAACTGTTCTGTCAATTCTTATTACTTCTGCACCCATGTCGGCCAACAACATGGCACACATAGGGTTTGGTCCAATACCAGCCATTTCAATGATTCTAAAGCCGTTTAAGGGTCCATTTTGTGTCTTTTTATTTGTGGACATAGGAATACTCTTGTTTTTTATTCTAAGTTGAATTTTATAATTATGTTTGGTTATATGTCCATTGAATAAAATCGAATTCGGAATTGTTTTATGAAAGCATTGCTTGTAGAGAAATGGCAGCCCTTTGAAAATCTAAAAGTAAAAGAGCATCCGATTCCAAAACCAAAAAAACATGAATATCTGATAAAGATCAGGGCCGCTGGTTTAAGTTTTGCTACTAATTTAGTGGTCCAAGGAAAATATCAAGTCAAGCCTCCACTCCCTTTTATTCCAGGGACAGAAATCGCCGGTGAGATAGCTTCCACTGGCAATGGTCAAAAACAATTTTTTCAAGGGCAAAGAGTCTGTGCAGTCGTTGATTATGGTGGGTTAGCAGAGTATGCATGCGCCCATGTCACAAATATTTTTCCGATACCAGATAAACTAAGCTATGAAAAGGCCATCACTTTTACGAATACTTACGCCACTTCTTTAGCGGCTCTATCGTGGCACCATCTTCTTAATTTAAAGGAAAACCAGACCCTTTTAGTTCATGGAGCCACTGGCGGGGTTGGATCTGCCGCAGTAGAGATTGCAAAAGCGCAAGGAGTAAGGGTGATTGCGGCGGTTAGCAGCCCAAAGAAAACCGAGTCCGCTGAAGCATTTGGAGCAGACCACGTGATTTTAAACAAACCCGCATCTTTCAAAAGCAAAATCATGGCTCTAACAAACAATAAAGGTGTAGACGCTGTTTTTGACCCAATTGGGGGTGATATATTTTTAGAATCAATTCGATGTCTGAAACCCGAAGGAAGAATTGCACCGATCGGCTTCGCTAGCGGTAATATTCCTTCCATTCCTGCTAATCTGCTGTTAATAAAAAACATCACCGTCTGCGGTCTAAACATGGGGCTTTATTTTGGTTGGGGTCCAGTCGATCGTAGGGAAGAATATAAGCCAAAGATGGATCAGTTAATGGAGCAACTTTTCGACTTATATTTGACTGGTAAAATAAACCCTCTGATTTCGAATACTTTTGAGCTTAGCGAGGCCAGTGAAGCGATGAACTTAATTTTAGGTCAAAAAACAATTGGTAGAATATCAATCAAATTTGAGTAAATACTTTACCAAAACAGATAAAATGGTACACTTTTTTAATATGGATTGGTATAAGAAAAGAACACTTGGCGATACTCTAGTAACAGCTTGTGAAAAACACGGGGAAAAAACAGCGATCATTTATAATGATGATCAATGGAGTTATTATGAGTTTAAAAGTGAAGTTGACAAGGTGTCAAAGGCACTTTTAGCGTTAGGCATAAAAGCCGAAGATAATATTGCCATTTGGATGACCAATAAGCCAGAATGGATATTTATCATGTATGGGGCTATCCAAATAGGCGCTTGCATAGTACCTTTAAATACCAGATACAGAACCGACGATTTGGGATATGCCTTAAAGCAATCCAACTCGAAAATGATCTTTTTGTTAGAAGAATCTGGTCCAATTAATTATCAAGATATGCTTGTTGCTACCATGGGTACAACGAAACATTCATCGAAACAAAGCTTTAGAAGCTCAAGCTATCCTGACCTCAAACATAGTGTGGTCATCGGTAAGAATGTAATAGATGGAGGACTTGAGTGGGACAAGTTTATTGAATTGGGTCATCTAACACCAGATGAAGACCTTAAAAAAATAGCAGCTAGTGTTGATCCAAACAAAAGAATGATGATTGCCTACACATCTGGAACAACAGGTGATCCCAAAGGCGTTGTTCATTCCCATATTCCAATTAGAAACGTGGCTGAAAGAGCACAAATTTTTGGCCTAACGAGTAATGACATCCATATGAGCTATCTACCACTTTTCCATATTTACGGATTCAGTGAAATTACGATGACTTGTGTCCTCACAGGAGCCTGCCAGATTTTAATGGATATTTTTGATGCTGAGAGTGTCCTTGATTTAGCCTCTAAAAAGAAAGCTACAGTACTACATGGTTTTGAAGCTCACTGGCTAGATCTGTTAAATGCTCAAAAAAAGACCCAGAGGAAATTACAAATCCGATTCGGAACCCTACCCTCCGGAGTTGAAAGTACAATTCCTATCGCGGAAGAAGTGCAGGACGTATTTTGCCCAACAATAAGTGGGTTTGGAATGAGCGAGACTTGGGCGTTCGTATCTGCTGGAAATTTATCTCACTCACGGGAACAACGTACCCATGCTTCCGGATACCCAATGAACGACTATCAGTTTAGGATTGTTGATCCCGAAAATGGCAAAGATCAGCCAGAAGGAATAGCGGGTGAGCTCCTGGTAAAAGGATATGCAAACATGCAAGAATACTGGAACAAACCAGAAGCAACCGCAGCAACGATTGACGCGGATGGTTGGATACATAGCGGCGACATGGCTATGATCCGAAAAGACGGAATGCTTGTATTCATGGGTCGCTACAAGGATATGCTGAAGGTAGGAGGAGAAAACGTTTCGCCTGCAGAAATTGAAGTTTATCTTAGGAAATTTTCCGAAGTAAAAGATGCTGCGGTAGTAGGATATCCAGATGAAAGAATGGCAGAAGTACCAGTAGCATTCATAATAACCGAAAAAGACAGTTCCATTAATTCTGAATTTATTATCAATGCGATGACTGGGAAAGTAGCTAGCTTCAAAATTCCCAGACATACAATTATAGTCGACGAATTCCCTATGACTTCAAGCGGTAAAATAAGGAAAGTAGAATTAAGAGCAGAAGCTATAAAAATTCTTAAAAATAACTAGTCATTTGGCCGCCAGCCTTACGCCACCATCTAACCGAATGCTTTCTCCATTTAGATAACTATTATTAATGATGCTAATTGCAAGCTTTGCAAATTCTGCAGTTTTACCTAGCCTTCTTGGGAAAGGAATATTTTGGGCAATAGCATCCCTAACATTATCAGGCAAAGCCGCCAGCATAGGTGTGTCAAAAATTCCTGGCATGATGGTATTAATCCTGATTCCATAATCCATTAAATCTCTTGCAATAGGTAGAGTCAAACCAACAACCCCTGCTTTTGAAGAGGCATAAGCTGCCTGACCAATTTGTCCGTCAGTTGCTGCAATGCTAGCTGTATTGATTATGACCCCGCGTTCCTCGCTATCACCAAGTGGAGGAAGTTCAAGCATTCCAGCGGCGGACAGTGAAGCACATCTAAATGTACCAATTAAATTTACATTAATTGTTTTTATAAATTGGTCGATTGGAAACGTTTTAATAATTTTATCCCTCTTCCCAACGGACGCGGTTTTTGCGGCAAAATTAATTCCAGCACAATTTATCAAAATCTGCTCTTGTCCAAAACGATCACGAGATGACTTAAATGACGATAAACAACTATCCTGATCGGTGACGTCGCAATTAATATAGTTAACATGAGTGTCTTTTGGATTATGGCTCACACTATTTGAACTCAAATCAAAAACCGATACATTTACTTTTCGTTCTCTGAGTGCACTAACCACTGCCGCTCCTAAACCGGAAGCACCACCAGTGACTATCGCTGTTATATTTGTATCTAATTCCATTTCATTCTCTCCGATAATATTATTTATTTATATTTATTAAGCCTAACTACTGTGCAACATAGTGAAGCAATCAAAATTGAAACTACCGCAAAGATAAAGGCTAACTTATAATTTCCAAAATTGTCGAACAATTCTCCCGCTACGAAAGGACCAACCGCGGCACCGGAAGCTCCTCCAAATAACCCGATGCCTAAAATTTTTCCGAAATGCTTTCCTCCAAAGTGATCACTTATTATAGCTGGGGCTATTGCTGCTGTGGACGAGTAACCTATTCCTAAACAAACAGCAAAAAGGTAAGCCAAAGGTATTGAAGCTCTCTCTCCTGCAAAATATAATATAAAAATTCCTGTAATTAAAATAATGTTACCAACAATAAAAACCTTTTCGCGCTCAACTTTATCTGACAAATAGCCACCAACTAATTTACCAAATATACTTGACAAACCAACCACACTTACGACCGATGCACCGACAATCGGTGATATTCCCTTTTCTACCAGGTAAACGACCTGATGAACATGCAAAGTTTGAGCTCCCATGCTCCCAAAAAAGTATAAGGACACCAGCAGCCAGAATTGACCTGTTTTAAATGCTTGGGAAAGATTAAGAGAAGAGGTCCTTAGATTATTATTATTCACCGACTGCGAGGATAAACCGGGAACGAAATTTTTGGTCAAAAATAACCCAATGGGGATGATTACTATAAAAGAAATAGCCGATAAGATCCTAAAGCAATTCCGCCAGCCAACAGAGTCAATGCAAAGCTGAATTAGCGGTACTGCAAGCACCATCCCAACCCCAATTCCTGAACTTACGAAACCAATGGCGAATCCTAAATTATGCTTAAAACTTCTTTGAACTTGTACTAATGAAGGGCCCCAACCACACATACTGACAGAGATAGCGGTAAAGACCCCGAAATACAAAAACAAATCGAATGGAGTCTGTATGAGGCTAACAAATAACAAGCTAATACTTATACATAAACCACCAGCTAAAACTAAAATACCTGAATTAACTCTATCACACAAAGCACTCGAAATTGGATTAGTGACACCATGAACCAGTGCAAAAATTGAAAAACCCGCGGCGAGCGTCGACCTTGACCAATTGAAGGTTTCATCAAATGCAACTAGAAATACACTGTAGGAATACCAAATTCCATACGCCAAAGCTAAAACGGTTGCGATTAAAAATAACTTGAGATAATCATTTCTATTCAACTCGCCGGCTTCTAAATTCTTAACTTAAGAATCCACTTTATCAGCGAAAAACGACAGAGTGCGACTTAAAGCCAGGTTCGCGCTATTCTGATCAAAACTCCCCCTATGGTTGCAATTAAATCCATGATCACAATCATAAGTATAGATATCAAGATGAGACAATTTCGCTTTTATTTTTTCAATTTGATCGATAGGTATATATGGATCTTTCAAACCAAAGTGCATAATCGTAGGACATTTGTTTTCTTGATCTAAATTATCGGATATTCCTCCTCCATAATAACAAGAAGCCGCCGACAATCCTGCCACACTACACGCCGACAACCATGTCAGCAAACCTCCGAAACAATAACCAACTACACCGACATTACCGAATTTGGCAAGCGCGTCTACGGTAGTTTGGATATCAACCAATGAATCGCTAATTGAAAGTTTTGAAAAAGCGATGTCCAGTCCTTTATCAAATTCACTCTGATCTTCATAGCCGAATTCAATCTTTCGTTCCACCCTATCAAAAATTGCTGGGGCAAGTGCCGCATAACCTTTCTCAGCATACCCTAGAGCAACTTCCCTAATATGTTGATTGACTCCAAATATTTCTTGTAAGACCACAACCCCACCCTTTACCTCTCCTTCTGGCCTAGCTTCAAAAACATCAAAACTATGACCATCCGAACTTGTTAATGTAATATTTCCCATTTCTCCTCCTAAAATTTGTCTCAAAATTAAATTAGTGTTTTGATTATTAACCAAAAAAATTTTATTTTATTTTATCTGTAAATTATTTCTAGACTATCATATTTAGCTCTTGTAAGCTCTTCCAATGAATGTCGATTATATGGATGTTATAAAGCAAAGATACCAGAATTTGGGATATCAACCTTATCGTTGGTTCAAAGCTGGTAGTGAGGTCGACAAATGCAACATAAACTTACCAGTTACCGAGAGTAAACTTGGACTTCTTTCGACATCTGGAGCATATTCCGTTGGTCAAAAAGCTTTTCATTACAAAGACGATACCTCCATCAGAAGGATTGAAAAAAACACAACAACCGAGGATATACATTTTTCACATATAACCGAAAATTACCTAGTTAATGCCAGGAAAGATCCGAATTGTATTTTTCCCATTAATCAGATCAATTTCCTTGAGTCAAAAGGATATGTTGGATCGGTAGCAAATGAAATACTGAGTTGTATGGGCGGTATTTATTCACAGAGGAGAGTTTTAAGCGAGCTAGCCCCAACCGTATTATCCGAATTTAGACGGCAAAAGGTAGATATAGCACTACTAGTCCCGATGTGACCAGTTTGTCATCAAACCGTGTGTTTGATTGCTAGATACCTTGAAGAGCATAAGTTGCCCACCGTATGCGTCGGATCAGCACTTGATATTTTTCAAAGTGGGAAACCGCCAAGAGCCGTATTCACAAACTACCCATTAGGGCACTCCGCTGGCCGGCCTTTTGATATGAAAGATCAGACTTCGATAATCAAAAGTGCTCTGGATTTATTTGAATCAAACGATAAAGAAACAAGGCTTCATATCTTACATAATGACTGGGGTGAAGAGGCATGGCAAGTTGAAGCTAATTCAACAGAAGGTGTTGATACTAGAGAAGAAAGAGATGAAACACCTCAATTTCAAGAGGAGTCTGATATTGTAGCTGCGAAGGCGGCAGGGCAACTTTAATTTATTCTACTCAAATTTCATGATTTTTTTTATAAAACTTGAAATCTCTATAATTGCTGCCTGGCCCTCTGGTAAAATTGGAGCAAAAATATGCCAGACGTGAATCATTTTCTTCCATATTTTCAATTCTACTTGGGTATTGTAATCGGCCGCTTTCTCTTTAAGTCGAATCGAATCATCGAGCAGCATTTCCATATCCCCAACCTGCAACAAGATGGGAGGTAAGTCATTTAATTCAGCAAATAATGGCGAAGCCAAATGAGTCGTTGGCAGAGCTCCATTTAAATACTTTTTAGCAAAAGAATTGAGTGTCTCTCTATTAATTACAGGATCAACTCTTTCATTTTTTGTAATCGAATTTCCACTCGAAGATAGATCCAACCAAGGAGAAATAAGCACACCCGTACTGGGTAGTGGAATACGCTCCTCCCTTAAATTTATCAGTGTTGAAAGCGTAAGGCCACCTCCGGCCGAGTCACCTACTATCGCTAATTCACTTGAGGAATATCCTTCTGACAAAAGCCATTGATAGGCTTGGGTTGAGTCAATCAGAGGTACTGGAAAGTTATGCTCAGGCGCTAGCCTATAATCCAATGAAAAAACAACCCCACCAAACTCAGCACAAAGACGTTCTATTATAGGACGGTGAGATAAGGTTGAGCCAATGCAGTAACCTCCTCCATGCAGATACAAAATTGCATTTCTATGACTTAATCTATCAGGGGTGAATTTAAAAATTTCTAAGCCGCTTTCGTTTCCAACTTTCTGCTTTACTACACCTGGCAATGGAATTATCTTATTGCCTGCATAATCAACAGCTTCCCTCATGGAAGCAATAGAGAACTCATGGGAAAACATCGGTTTCATCCGTAACATCGTAATTAATTTAGTGATATCTACTGAATTCATACGTATAGTAATAACACCAAAAAGTAGCTTGGGCCATTGAAATTTAATGGCTAATGGTTGAAATAAGCACTATTCCTTTCAAGAACAAGGTCTATATGAAATTATTTAAGGACAATTTTAAAAATCACCTTCTATTCTATGGATGCGGCGCTGTTGCATTTGGTGTAAAGGCCAATGGCTTTAATTACCTTCTACTCTATTTTTACAGTCAAATTATGGGACTCCCGCCTGAAAAAGTTTCATTCGGTTTAGCGATAGCTCTTGTAATCGATGCTTTCACGGATCCACTAATAGGAACGATATCTGATAACTTTAGGTCAAAATTGGGTAGACGACACTTATTTATTTATATCTTTGGATTACCAGCCGCTATTTCTTATTACTTTTTATGGAGTCCACCGTCGCTCGATCAGGACAATTTGTTTATCTACTTCATTAGTCTAACTATATTGACTAGATTTTTGATGACCTTTTACGAAGTACCATCAGTGGCTTTAGGACCAGAATTATCTCTTGATTACGATAGAAGAACAAAACTTTCGGCCGCAAGGTATCTTTTTGGCTGGTGGGGCGGGCTTACTATGGCTACCCTCGTGTATTTGGTTTTTTTACCTGAAGAAAAAGGGGGGCTAAATTACTTAGAAGGGTGGAGTTCCTACGGTCTAACTGCATCCTGCTTAATCATAGCTTCAATTTATTTCAGTGGTATAGGTCTTCATTATGAGATACCAAATTTACCTCAGGCTACATCGCGCAGAAAACCTATTAGGCAAATATTAATATATACAATTGATGCAGTAACAAATAGGCAGTTCTTAGCTCTGTTTAGTTCTGCCTCGTTTTTTGCCATGGCGGCCGGGGTTACTATGAGCCTTGGAATATATTTTACTCGCCATTTTTGGGAGTTAAGCACAGCGGAAATTGGTATACTGCAATTACCTTTATTCCTTTCTGCAATCTTAGCCTCAGTAATCGCACCAAGATTTTCACAGCAACTAGATAAAAAGCGGTGCGCTATCCTATGTGTTATATTATGTATTTTTGTAGCACCATTACCTTTTATTTTAAGATTTACAGGATTGTTCCCGGAAAATAATTCTGAATTTTTATTGCCTTTGTTAATGCTGTTTTCTTTTATTGAAACTAGCTTAGCGATTATGGCTTCTATTTATTTTTCCGCTATGTTTGCTGACATTGTTGAAGACAACCAAAAGAAAAATTTCCAACGATCGGAGGGTCTATACTATGCTGCAAGCAGTTTTACTCAAAAAGCGCTGAACAGTCTTGGAATACTTCTCGCTGGGCAGATTCTTAGATTGGTAGAATTCCCTCAAGATTCCACAGAAAAAAGTATTCCTGAAACTGTCGTAAATGAACTGGTTTTGACCAGTCTGATTTGTTTAGCCATTATCTATTTTATAGCTGTATCTTTATTGTTTTTTTACAATATTACGAGACAAACACATAATGAAAACCTTAACTTAATTAATCGGCAGGAGGAAAAGTCAGGCAAGGTATGAAACCGCTAACTTTATTATTTCTATTAGCCTGCTCTTTGAAAAGTTTTTCGATAGGGGAAGCAAACTGTGCAGATACTGCAGACTTATTTACTTTTAGTAAGAAACCTTTAGATAGCCAACTACAAGCTAAGGTTAATTTATTGATTTCAGATGAGATAAAAAAATTGTTGGCTAAGGGGCTTAAAAATTTTCGCAATAACGAACTCGAAAGTGGATATCGAACTTTTGAGGAAGCACTAAGAATGATGCGAGGAAACTATGGCTTATACTCCTCAACCCAAATTAAAGCTTTAGTACCATTGATGCGACAAACTCTTTCTGAAAAAGATTTCACACGCTATTATAAATATCAGAACATTTTCGATAACCTGATTCTAAGATCAGAAGACGTCCATCCCATTCAAAAGATTGAGTATTCGATAAGGAGTGCGCTTTCTTATTTAAATTTAGCTTTTTATGACGAATCCACTGCGCCTTATCAAAATCTGCTTCGAGCAGATGAAACATTAGAAAATTTATTAGACCAAGAAGTAATTTCACTATGCCCCAAAATGGCGGCAGAAGCTCTATGGCTAAGATCGGCTATCAGTTTTGCAATCGAACAGCATTTTTTGTTTTGGAAAGGAGAACCTATTTTTGGGATTGTGGAAGAAAAAATATACACAGATAGGCGAACAGACCCAATAGAGAGACTATCAAGAAAAAATTCAATTCTTAACTTTAGATTAAAGGGAGAAGGGTACCTTGAAGAAGCGATCGATATATTAAAAAAAGAAGACGTTGATAATTTGCTTAAAATTGCACTGAGAATAAAAGGAGATTGGCATCTACTACATGGAAATAATCGGAAATTCGCAGACTATACTACTCAAATTAATAGAATGAGTTCCGATCAATCACAAAATTTATATAAATTCAGTTATTTTGAACTATTAAATCACTTTAAATCCAAATCCATAAACTTTCATACAAAGTGCAGAATATCTATTCAAAGGAATGGAAAAGTAAAATCATCTAGAGCAATAGAAAGCACGGACAAAAGTAAAAAAATTGACAGGCTTGTTTGTCGTAAACTTAAATCAGTCGTGTTCAGACCTGATGCTTACGCCAGTAAATTAACAAACCTTATAGTAGGTTTTGATAAAGAGAAGGATAAAAATAATTTTGATCGGCCTTTTTTTACATGGGGAATAATTAAATCAGAGCAGAATATTCATCCAATATGGGCAGGACGTTAGTTTCACTCTCAGCAGGCAGAGGTAAAATAATCCTAGTTAGACCATGCTCTGATAGTTCCCCAATTTTCTCTTTTTTAATCGGGGTAACGCAAAACATACTTGTTTCAAAATTACTTAAGTCTCTACCAATTTCATGAGCGGCATCTTGAATCAAGCGAAGCCCTTTCTTTATATCCCCATAGCGACCTAATGGCATCCATCCATCACAAAACTCAGCGATATGTCGAGCTGTTTTCTTGCCAACCGCTCCTCCCAATATAATCGGGGGATGAGGTTTTTGAACCGGCTTCGGCCAAGCCCAGCTCCTCTCTAATTGATGTATATTTCCACTAAATTCTGCTTCTTCTTTTACCCACAACTCTTTCATTAATAATATTTTTTCTCTAAGAATATCCCTTCTCTCATTATATTTGATACCGTGATTTCTCATTTCTTCAACGCACCAGCCATAGCCTACTCCAAAAAGAAGACGACCATTAGAAATATAATCTAGACTTGCCACTTCTTTCGCAAGCCAAATAGGATCTCTCTGCGCGACAAGAGTAATACCAGTTCCAATTTTTAGTTTTGTAGTGGAAGCGGCTACCGCAGCAAGCGCTACAAATTGATCAATTGTTCGCCAGTACATTTCCGGAAGAGGGGGTAATGAAGGATCACCACCCCAGGGCGTCTCTCTGCTAGTTGGTATGTGGCTATGTTCTGGGAACCATAATGACTCAAACCCCCTGTTCTCTGCTTCTTTCGCCAAATCAATCGGCGAGATTGCTTTATCAGTCGGAAAAATATTAAGTCCTATTTTCATTTTGTACGTTGTTCCTTTAATTATTTTGAGCTTCCCACCATTTTCGATATAAATCGTCAGGCAATAACACTCTTGATTTTGCACCACTGACTTGAAAACCGGTCGTATCTTCAATAGTAATTTTGAATTCAGCCATATCAACTTTTTTCCTAACAAGCTCTAATTTGACTAGAAGCTCGTCTCCCGGACAGACTGGCCGTTTAACTCGTTCCGGCTCAAATGTTAGACCTAAACTACCATCACCTGGGAAGTGACTTCCAAAAATACCTGCTATAGCTATTTGGAGTAATGCGCCGGGAACTACTATATCTTTAATATTTGGGAATCGCAGTCTCGCAGCTTCAATATCGTGATGAATAGCATTAAAATCCTTAGCTAAATTACAATAATCAACCACATCTTGGTGGGTGAACGATATTTTTCTTTCCAGAACGTCCCCGACTTTTATCATCGACGATGTAAGACAATTAGTAGATTTCATGTTCTAATCACTCAAAACTCTATTTTAACCCATAAAAGCTATTTTATCTTCTCTTTGTTGACAGAAAACAATCAAACACAAATTAAAAATTAACACGTCCCAGAATGCGTAGATACGACTCAAATATTTAAGTCTTCTACTAGCGATAAACATATTTATCCTTTATATTTAAATAAAAATTATTAATTAATTGCCTTAAGAGGAGTGGGTATTAATGAAAATGAAGGGAGAAAAAGTTCATAAATATGATGCTATAGTTATTGGGACAGGAGTAGCAGGCCTATACCAACTGCATTTGTTACGCAAACTAGGATTGTCAGTGAAAGCTTTTGAAAAAGGCACCGACGTTGGAGGCACTTGGTACTGGAATAGATACCCAGGATGCAGGTTCGACTCGGAAAGCTATACGTACCAGTACTCATTTTCTGATGAGCTACTAGAGGATTGGAATTGGTCAGAACATTTCGCACCTCAACCAGAAACATTGAAATACATGCAACATGTGGCGGATAGATTTGATTTAAGAGCGCATATTGAGTTTAGCACTGCTATAACATCAGCTAAATACCAAGCAGCCGAAAATAAATGGGAAGTACAAACCGACAAACAGACAACCTACTCATGCCAATTTTTAATAACAGCGTTAGGTATTTTGTCGGAACCTTACATACCAAATATCGCTGGCATTGATAACTTCAAAGGAAGAGCGTGGCACACATCAAATTGGCCAAAAGAAAAGGTTAAAACAACAGGTAAAAAAATAGGGGTAATTGGAACAGGCGCAACGGGTGTCCAGCTAATAACTGAGTTGGCAAAAGATGTGGAAGAACTTTATGTATTTCAACTAAAGCCTGAATACTGTATCCCATTACATAACGACAAAATCGACGAAACGACCCAGAAGGAAATCAAAAAAAATCAGGATAAAATATTCGAACAATGTAATAATTCTTACGGCTCATTTCTCCATGACTTTAAATACGATAAATCAGCGCTTGAAGTTTCAAAGGAAGAAAGAAACGCTTTTTATGAAAAATTATGGAATGAGAGAGGCTTCGCTTTATGGCTTGGAAACTATAGTGATCTGCTAACTGACGAGGATGCAAATCATACGATATCCGAGTTCGTGAGAGACAAAATTCGAAGCCAAGTAGATGACCCAGTAATCGCAGAGAAATTGTGTCCTAAAGATCATGGTTTTGGGACTAGAAGAGTTCCCTGTGAAAGTGGGTACTATAAAGCATATAATCAACCTAATGTTCACTTAATTGATATAAGTGAAACACCAATTGATTGCATTAACGAATTGGGAATTAAGACGACTGCTGAGCAATATGATCTCGATATTATTGTATTTGCAACAGGATTTGACGGAGTGACTGGAGCCTACAATAAAGTAAACATTGTGGGAGAAGATGGTACAAATCTTAGCGATGAGTGGAAGGAAGGGCCAGAAACCTATCTTGGCATGCAGACGCCTGGTTTTCCTAACTTATTTACAGTGTGTGGTCCTCACAATGGGAGCACATTTTGTAATATCCCTAGATGCCTTGAGCAAAATGTAGAATGGATTTCTGACTGTTTGAGCTACATTAATAACAACGGTTTTTCAAAAATTGAAGCAGAACTAGACGCCGCTAAAGAATGGACAGACTACGCTTATGAAGTTGCTGCACCGTCATTATTTGCTAAAACCGCCTCTTGGTTTAGTGGAGCTAATATTCCAGGGAAAAAACGCACATTTCTTTCCTGGGCGGGAGGAAGTCCTAAATACAGAGAAAAATGTAATGATGTGGCATCTACTGGTTATAAAGGGTTCAAGCTTACCTGAGAAATTTTTTGACTAAGATATCAAATTTATTTGTTTTTATTTTTGACCGACTTCTCATAATTATCAGATAGACGCTTTAACTCATAACTAATGTTCCGCTGGTTTTTGGTTTCAGATTGTAATCCGTAAGGGTTTGGTTTTTTGAGAACCGAACAGGCATTTAGAGAAAAAATAAATAAAGTTAGGTAAAAATACATTTTCATTTATCAATTATAGAGAGTACAGTTATGAAAAGATATTCCATATTACTATTCATTCTTTTTAGTTGCCTATCAACAGAATTGAGCTCTAAAGAAAACTCAATTTTGAGTCTTGAAGTAGCTAAAAAAATGGCTGAGATATGCGAAGAACTAGCAATAGAAAGTAAATGGAGACCAATCGTAATCGCAATTTATGATTCTGGAGGCAATCTGAAATTACTTCACCGACAAGACGGTTCTTTTTTGATGAGCTTGCAAATTGCAAAACTTAAAGCCAAAAGCTCCGCTGGTTTACCAATGACTACACGACAAATTGGAGATCTAGCTTATAAAAATAAGGACCGTGGTCATGGCATTGAACATGTTCCTGGAGTAGTTACATTCCCGGGTGGAGTACCAATAATAATAAAATCAGGTGCTCACTTAGGAGGTATCGGGGTTAGCGGTGCTACAGCTGACCAAGATGAAGAATGTGCTAAATTAGCTCTGTCGCAAACGATAGGAAATTAAAAATATTTATTTACTAACTATCAAACCCGTCTAGTAACAGAAATTGAGCTGTGGCAGCCTCCTGTCTAATCTCTTTGGCGGCCGTATATTCTTCTGAATCATAAAACGCTCTCGCTGCATCTTTATCCTCAAAACGGAGCACAACCCATCGTTCTCCTTTAGTTTTCCCTTCAAGCGCCTCAACGGGCCCTCCTCTCACTACAAATTCACCTTTATATTTTTTAATAATTCCAGGTGTCAACGCAGTGTAATCCGCGTAACGAGTAGGATTATCAATTAAAACATTTGCGATAATATAAGCAGCCATAAAAAAATACCTCCGTTAAAATAATCCAGTTATATTACCATCTGAGTCCACGCCAATTAATTCGGCTGACGGTTTTTTAGGCAACCCAGGCATGGTCATTATATTTCCAGTCAATACAACGATGAATCCAGCGCCCGCGGAAACCCTGACTTCTTTTATATCGACGTAATGTCCGTTTGGTGCTCCTCTCAAAAGAGGATCTGTTGAGAATGACATCTGTGTTTTGGCAATGCATACAGGATAAGAAGGATAGCTTTTGGACAGTTCTTTAATCTGTTCTCTGATTTTTTTGTCCGCTGTGATACCAGCAGCTCCGTAAATTTTTTGCGCAATAGCTTCGATCTTTTCCCATAATGTAATTTCGTCTGGGTAAACATATTTATGGCCACTTGACTCGCTATCCTCGGTAGCTGCAACTACCATATTAGCTAACTCTTCGGTTCCCGCACCTCCATTAGCCCAATGAGTCGCGAGGGTAACTGGGCCACCTAAAGATTCAACTTTTGACTTAATCAATTCAATCTCAGCATCGCTATCACTTGAAAATTGGTTTATGGCAACTATACATTTTAATCCGTAATTATCGACTATGTTTCTCCAATGTCTCTCAAGATTTGGAAAACCTTTCTCTAATGCCTTTAGATTTTCCTCGTTGAATTCTGACTGGTTGACTCCGCCATGAAACTTGAGGGCTCTTATTGTCGCCACTAATACCGCTGCCTTTGGTCGTAATCCGGCCATTCTACATTTAATATCAATGAATTTCTCTGCGCCTAAATCAGCTCCAAATCCAGCTTCGGTAATAACGTAATCTCCTAACTTGAGAGCAGTCATTGTCGCACTAACTGAATTACAACCATGGGCAATATTAGCGAAAGGGCCTCCATGTACAAGTGCAGGGTTGTTCTCGAGGGTTTGAACCAAATTAGGTTGAAACGCGTCTTTGAGCAAGGCGGTCATAGCTCCGTCTGCATTTAGATCTCTTGCAAAAACTGGCTTTTGATTCGATCTGGAATAACCAACTATCATATTACCAAGGCGTTGCTTCAAATCCTCTAAACTAGAAGCTAAACAGAAAATAGCCATAACTTCAGACGCAACAGTTATATCAAAACCATCCTGCCGGACATAACCGTTCGCTTTCCCCCCCATACCACATGTAATTTGCCTCAGGGCTCTGTCGTTCATATCCAATACTCTCTTATGAACCAATGTCCTAGCGTCAAGGTCTAATTCATTACCATGGTGTATATGATTATCCAACATCGCTGACAGTAAATTATGCGCCGACGTGATCGCGTGAAAATCACCGGTAAAATGTAGGTTTATATCTTCCATCGGAACAACCTGCGCATAACCTCCTCCAGCGGCACCACCTTTAATTCCAAAGCATGGTCCTAGTGAAGGTTCTCTTAAACATATTATCGCTTTTTTGCCGATCCTATTGAGACCATCTCCCAGCCCGACAGTTGTTGTTGTCTTTCCTTCCCCTGCTGGAGTTGGAGATATTGCAGTAACTAAAATCAATTTACCATTCTTCTTATTTTTCAATTTATTCCCAATACTGGGAGAGAGTTTGGCTTTATATTTTCCGAATGTATACAAATCATCTATAGACAAACCTAACCGCTTTGTTGCAATTTCGGATATTAATAACTTATTCGATTTTCTTGCAATATCTATATCAGACATTTCTCCCCCTTTTTTTAATTTCAAAAACGCAAATAACCAAAGATTATTTTTTTCTCAAAAGCTTGCCAGGATATTCATTAATTTCTTTATCATCCTTTATAGTCATTTGACCATTAATAAAGATGTATTTGTACCCAGAAGCCCTCTGTACTCTTCTCCACTCGCCACCAGGTAAATCAAATTCAATCTCTGGTGGAAGGACTTTTAAATTTTCATAGTCATAAACAATAACATCTGCCGGTGCTCCCAATTTAATCACACCCCTTTCTGGACATCCCGCTAACTGAGCGGGAAGACAAGATAATCGCCAATGAACTTCTTCCAGGCTTATCATTTGATGTTCTTTAACAATTTTATTAATTGTCTCAGTTGGATATCTCCCTGCCGTAAGAAATTTAGTATGCGCACCACCATCTGATACTCCGAACAAAACATAAGGATCATCAACGATTTCCTTTAAATATTCGATTTTACAATTCGGTGGCATTGAGAAAAATTCGGTCTCCAAATCTTCAGAGACTGCGATATCTAACATTGCATCAACTAAATGCTTTCCAGTTTTTTCCGCAATAAGACCAATAGTGTGATCTTTCCATTGTAAGTTTTCTTCTTTTTTAGGGTCAGTCAATACGATATTTTCAAAAGGACCCGTAACAAATCCTGGCACTTGATCTCTAAGTGATTGACGCCGATTCATATCGCCCAGTTTTACTAAACGTTCTTGCTTAGTTCCTACAGTGGCTTCTCTCCAGGCTGCACACTCATCGAACAAATTCCAATCTGCCAAGGTAAAGGCATATCCAGCATCAGTTGTTAGACCTTGACCATACACCCTGATTCCACGCTTTCTACAGCTGTCAAGCCAAGCCAGCGTTCTTCTATGAATATGAGGCTTAGTGTCAGTTGCTTGCACTACATTAAAGATCACCGGTCGACCACTCACTAACGCTAGTTCCTCCATGTGTCGTTGATCAGCAACAGGATCACCAGTGATTATAGTAGTTTGTATGTGCCCAGCATTTCTTTTGCCCAAAATTTTTGCAAATTCTAAAGCTGTCTCATTATGCATAATATCAGTAGGCATGGCAGTGCCGTCAAAATCTAGTTGCGTGCCACCAGGACCAGAAGGTGGTAATCGTTGGGCGGACCACCCACATGCCCCTGCATCTAGAGACTCCTCTAGTAATCGACACATCTCGCTGTGTTCTAATGATGATGGTTTTTTTCCACTTTTAGCGCCTTCATACCCCATTACAGATATCATAAGTGGACTTAGTGGAACATAAGGGACTATATTCATTGCTTTTTTGGTTCTTTCAACGCTATCTAGATATTCAGGAAAAGATTCCCAATCCCATGGCATTCCCTGTTGCATAGAAACCAAAGGAATAGCTTCCACCCGTGTCATGCTCAGCATGGCTCTTTCCCTGGATTCCGGGGCTACTGGCGCGAAGCCAAAACCGCAATTTCCGATAACAACAGTAGTAATACCATGCCACGAAGAAATAGAACAATACGGGTCCCAAAACAATTGGGCATCATAATGAGTATGAAGATCTATGAAACCTGGTGCGACCACTAGACCTTCAGCATCAATGGTGCTTTTTGCATTTGCTCCTGATAAACGTCCGATTTCAGTAATTATTCCATCCTTCATACCGACGTCCCCTTTGAAACGAGGACCACCACTACCGTCTAAGACCATGCCGTTTTGAATGACTGTATCAAACCTCACCTAACAAAGTACCTCCGAATTTAATTGTTCCTACTTACCGAAAACACCCGACTCCTTCATCGCCAACACATCTTTTTCCCGATAACCCAATGATTTCAGAATCTCTGAATTATGCTCTCCTTTTTCCGGAAATGAAAAAACTAATTTTCCAGGTTCGTTCTTAAATTTGATGGGAATTCCTAAATGCTCCCATCCACGATTATCTTCAACAATCATCTCTCTATGGCGGATTTGCTCATCGTCTGCAGCCTCGCGCAATGTCTTGACGGGAGCAAAGGCAGTGTCAATTTTTTTTAGTCGCCTAATCCAATACTCTTGATTTTCAGATAAAAAAGTCTCTTCAAGAAAAGACTTGACAGGTTGTTGGCTTGGCCCAGGCGGCGGTTTACAGTGTGGCAAAAGATCCAATCTTCCAAATTCCTTGAGTAAAGATTCCGCAAAATGTAATTCTGAGCCTCCTAAAACAATATGCCGATCATCTTTTGTTTTATAAATTTTATAAAATGCGTAACCACCTAACGCGCGCTCTGAGGTGGGGTCGGGCTCTTTTTTATCTGCAAAAACAGTGCCCATATTATTGACCGTTGACGCAAATATACTATCTGCCATCGCAACATCTATATAATCACCTTGTTTAGTTGCCTCCCTCCTATAAAGGGCCATCAGTATTCCACTGAAACTCATCATTGATGAAAGCATATCTGCAGCTGCAATCCCTGGTATGGCTGGATTGCCATCTGGACCAAGAGTAATACTCAAAGCACCTGCTATAGCCTCAGTAGCCAGATCATGTGCCGGCCTAGTGAGGTAAGGTCCCGACTGACCCCACGCTGACATAGAGCAATACACAATACCAGGATTAATTTTGGACAAGTCTTCGTAAGAAACGCCCAGCCTTTTTGCCACACCTGGCCTGAAAGCCTCAACAAAAACATCGACTTCTTTAACTAACCGTCCAATTACTTCTTGACCCTTATCGGTCTTTAAGTTTAATTGGATGCTTTTTTTATTTCGGTGGGTATTAGCAAAATAGACTGAGGTCCCATTCCTCGTTTCCCCGATGTCCCTATTTGGCTCACCCGCGAGCGGTTCGAGCTTAATCACTTCCGCTCCATGATCAGCCATCATCTGTGTCGCAAATGGCCCAGGCAAAAATAAAGATAAATCTAATACCTTCAAACCCGCTAATTTCATATCACTACTTTGAGTCATTTTAAATTAAACACAATATTAACATACCTTGACTTTTACGTAACATATATTAAGATAACACTAGCGCTGATTTGAGACAGATTGCAGGCGCTATATAAGTCTAGCTAAAGCGTTTCTACTAGCTTTTCCTGCAATCTTTTCTAGAGCCAACTTTAGGACTTAATGGAACAGGATTATATAAATGACACATAAAATAGAAACACTAGCCCTACACGCTGGATTTAGATCAGATGATAGGACAAACGCCGTGGCGGTACCAATTTATCAAACAACCAGCTACGAGTTCAATAGCACCAAACACGCGGAAAATCTTTTCCAATTATCAGAACTGGGTAACATTTATACAAGAATAATGAACCCAACCAACGATATTCTCGAAAAGCGAGTCGCGGCAATCGACAATGGAATCGCTGCACTAGCAGTAGCATCAGGACAGGCTGCAAGTTTATATTCAATTCAAAATATTTGTGTTGCAGGCGACAATTTTGTTTGTTCGAAACATTTATACGGGGGCACATGGAATCTCTTTAAAAACACACTTAAAGACATGGGTATCGAAGCCAGATTTGTAAACCCTTCTGACCCGAACAATTTTAGAGAAGCGACAGATGAAAAAACCCGAGCATATTATGCCGAAACACTCCCAAACCCAAGCTTCGAGGTGTTTCCAATTGGCGAGGTGGCAGAAATAGGAAGAGAACTCGGTATTCCACTGATAGTAGATAATACCGCTGCACCCATCCTGTGCCGCCCATTTGAACATGGCGCAGCTATTACAATTTATTCTGCAACAAAATTCATAGGTGGACATGGAACCACAATAGGGGGCCTATTAGTGGATGGCGGAAATTTTGATTGGGAGTCACATAGCGATCGATTTCCGAAACTAAATAAACCAGACCCAAATTATCATGGCGTTGTATGGACAGAAGCCGCCAAACCCCTAGGACCAATTGCTTATCTCCTCAAAGCCAGAGTAACATTATTGAGAGATTCAGGAGCAGCTATGTCGCCATTTAATGCATTCCAGTTCATCCAGGGTCTAGAGACTCTACCTTTGAGAATGGAAAGACACTGTCAGAATGCGATGGCTGCGGCAAATTTCCTTTCAAAGCATCCTAAAGTCAGCAGAGTTATTCACCCCAGCGTCCAAAGAGGAAAAGCGAAAACCAATGCCGATAAATACTTAAGAAATGGTTATGGAAGTTTAATGGGAATCGAAATAGAAGGCGGCAAAAAGTCGGGGCATAGATTCATTGATAGTTTGAAACTGTTTTATCACGTTGCAAATATCGGTGATGCTAGAAGCCTTGCGATTCATCCAGCAACCACAACACATAGTCAACTTGATGAGCACGAACTTATGGCAGCCGGTGTTACGCCTGGTTACGTGCGCCTATCAATTGGGATAGAAAACATAGATGATATCATTTCAGATTTAGAACAAGCACTAGCTAAGGTTTAGATTGCTTTTTCATCTTTAGTGACGAATGCAATTAAATTTATAACTTGATCCTCATTTTCTGCCCATGCCATGGCAGAGCCATCAACCTCTTTAAGAGGATGAATAAGATCCGGGGAGTGAAGCGTGATATATGGTTTACTATGCGCTGCACATAGCCCTGCCTCAAATGCTGCATTCCATTGTTTGTATTTATCGCCAAACTTAATCACCGCTAAATCACAACTTAGTATGTTATTTTTTATTCTTATAGAATTCACTTTGGCACTCTGATTGTCTCTCCAAAAATTGCTCGAAGCTTCCGCGAGAAAATCGCCCGCTGCATCACTTTGTTCATGATTGAGTTCCGGAGTAAGAAAAGAAACCGGAAGCTTTTCGTTTTTTGATTTTTGTATAATCTCGTCGCGCCACGCTGTGTGAATTTCTCCTGATAAATATATTTTCCAAATCATCTCAGCTCCTGCTTTTCAGTTGAAAATCAAATTAAAGACCAAACACAACACTACAATCAGAGTTATTATACTACGATATTTAAAATAACCACCTAAAACTATATTAGATTTATTGAGAATAAAGTCAACTAAAAGAAGCAACAAGAAAATGACTGAGAAAAATAACTCATAATTTTCTGAATATAGAAATGCTATCCAAAGAATGAGTGTACAAATGTTACTCGTAACGAGCAGATTAATAGGCGAGCTTTTTGCTAAATATATACCCCAATGAGAGCCACAAACAAATGACCCTATTGCAAGAGAATAAGACTTCAATGCAACCCCAGGTTTGAAATAGCTATACTCAACATTATAAGACGCCATTGCAGTTAACAGTATAAATGGGGCTGCCCCTGCACAAATTAATAAAGCTGCCATTCTTGAACTATTAATCAACTTTATAGACCAAACATATTATTTTATCATCTGGTACGCAGATAGTGCTTCGTTTCGAGTAGCAGACAGGTCAACTATTCGCCCGGGGTAGTTAACTCCAATTTCTACACCAGCTTCCTTTAAAATAGTAATGGGAGCTTCCCAGGGACAATGAATATATTTGATTGGGAGCTTCGCCAGTTCTGGTACAAATGTTTTAATGTATGCACCTTTCGGATCGAACTTTTTAGACTGTAAAATTGGATTAAAAATTCTGAAGAAAGGGGCAGCATCTGCACCACATCCCGCAACCCATTGCCACCCAGCTGAATTATTTGCTAGATCAGCGTCAAACAAACAATTCCAAAACCAAGATTGACCTAGTCTCCAATCAAGAAGAAGATTCTTAACTAGAAAAGAACCTGTAATCATTCTGAGTCGGTTATGCATATAACCGGTTTGCCACAACTGTCTCATTCCAGCATCTACAATAGGGTAGCCTGTTGAACCGACCTGCCAATTTCTTAGCATAGCATGATTCCGGTTCCATGGAAAATTATCGAACTTTTTTTGCAGATTATTTTCTGGCATGTCAGGGTTAAAAAATAAAAGATTATAAGAAAATTCTCGCCATCCTAACTCTGTAAGAAAAGTGCTATGGTCCATATTCTTGCAGTCGATATCTGAATTTCTTATTGCATGCCAAATCCTGTTCACAGATATCTCTCCAAAATGCAAATGAGGTGATAATCTCGAGACATTTTGTAATGATGGACAGTTTCTTCCTTCCTGATAACCCTCGATTCCTTGTTTAAGAAAACTTTCAAATTTGATTATTGCTCCCTGTTCACCGGGTTCCCATAGATTGGTAAATTTTTTGTGCCATTTTTCTATTTTAAAAAAATTAGTTAGTTCTCCTGCTGAATTCGGTTTCTTACACAACAAGTATTCAGGTGGTGGTCCTGAAGGCAACTCCGGCTGTGTTGCATTTTCTAAACATCCTTTTTTGAAAAAAGGCGTAAATACTTTATATGGAGTTCCATCTTTTTTCTGTACTTTTTGAGGCTCGAACAACAAGGTACCGTTAAAACTTTTCACAATCATTTTCTCTAAGAGAAGCTGCTTTTTTATAACTATATCTCTTGATATCTGCCATGGCTCATAACAACGATTCCAAAAAATTGCCTCGCAGTTTTCTGTTACCCGAACCAGCTGCCTAAGGACCTCCAAAGGATCTCCGCTTTTTAAGTTTAAATTTCCAGACAAACTAGAATTTAATGAGGTGAGACTTTTGGAGAGCCACCATTTTGCCGCATCGCCTATCATCCATTTTTGGTCACTTTTTGTATCAAAGATAAACAATGGATAGATGCGATAATTGCTGTCAGCCGCGTATTTGAAAGCTGGATTATCATGCAACCTTAAATCACGTCTAAACCAAACTATTGCAGTTTTACTGTTCATAATTTCCTTAATCTACTAAATATATGAATTTTTTCGCGTAGTCCTTCGACATCTCTCTGAACAATATTTAACCTGGTCCCATACTTTTTTCCATTTTTTTCGCCACACAAAATCTCTTTTACAAACAGGACAATTTTTACTTGGCAAGAACTCTTTTTTCATTTCAATTGCATTATTACGTTATATTTACCTATTAATGATAATAAATACGATTATAAACCCGACTTAATCCAATAAAAATAGAAATTAAGCCATAATTTTTAGTTTATATATACAACTGGGTTTTAACGCTACTCTTTTATTTACAAGCAGTTATAATCAAAAATATATAGTCTTCAAATATTGATTGTTAACTGAGGTATAATTAGGTTTCAAATGTTAAATTTAATTTTTATTATTGCAAAAAATTAAAAAATTAAACTCAAAGCTAAACTTATCCTACTTTGCACTTTTTCAATAGGTTATTAATAAAGTGAATAAAAATTTATTTGTTATTTTAGGCAATCAGTTGTTTAGGCCTAAGTTACTGAAGCAACTAAAGTGCAGCCACATCTTTCTCGCGGAGGACTATCAACTCTGCACTTATCAAAAACATCATAAATTGAAATTATATTTGTATTTGTGCGCCATGCGAGAATATCGAGATGAGCTAAAAGACTCTGGATTAACTGTTTCTTACTTTAAATTAGAGGATCGAAAAAGCAATCAAAGCTACGTTGATTTACTTTGTCAATTCATGTCCCGCCACAAATATGAAAAGGCGCATTTATTTGAAATTGAAAACAAGTTTTTTGAAAAAACTATTATAAAGACCGCGCGGGAAAATGATCTGGATCTGATTTTTCATCAATCGCCTATGTTTATGTTTTCTCGTAGAGAATTTAAGTCTTTATATTCAGACAAAAATAATTTTAGACTTTCAAATTTTTACAAACATGTTAGAAAAAAATTTCAAATTCTAGTCAATGATAAAAATGAGCCTATTGGAGGCAAGTGGTCCTTTGATGAAGAAAATAGAAAAAAGATACCAAATCATATAGTTGTACCCCAACTAAGGAGAGAAAAGAGATCAACGCATCACCAAGACATCATTGAACTGATAGAAAAAAATTTTGCAAGTCACAATGGTAGTTTGGACAACATTTGGTTTCCGGTAAGACGGAAAGACGCCGAAAAGCAACTTAAGTTATTCCTTAAGGAAAGATTAGCGCAATTTGGAATGTACGAAGATGCGATGAGAGCAGACGAAAATTTTTTATATCATAGTTGTCTGAGCCCTTTACTAAACATCGGACTCATTACCCCTAATGAAATTGTTAATTCTGCTAACAAAGTATTCGGTGAAGGGCTTGCCCCAATCAATTCTATTGAGGGTTTTATTCGCCAAATAATCGGCTGGCGTGAATTTATTAGAGGAATCTATCAATTAAAAGGAAATCAACAAAAGCAAAGTAATTTTTGGGGCCATAAGCGTACTTTGAAACAATCTTGGTACGAGGGAACAACCGGTATAACACCCCTAGACGATAATATTAAGATAACCATAAGGGATGGATATAATCATCACATTCCGAGATTGATGGTGATAAGTAATCTAATGACTTTATGTCAAATTAATCCTCAAAATATTTTTGCTTGGTTTATGGAAATGTATATTGATTCATCGGATTGGGTAATGGTGCCAAATGTGTTTGGTATGGCCACATATTCGGACGGCGGGTTAATGTCGACAAAACCTTATACATGTTCTTCGAATTATATCCTAAAAATGAGTAATTATAAAAGAGGAGATTGGTGTGATATTGTCGATGGTTTGTACTGGCGATTCATAGAAAATCACAAAGATTTCTACAGCTCAAACCCCCGCTTATCATTTCAATTAAGACTACTTGACAAAATGGCCACCGAAAGAAAAGAAAGAATATATAATCTCGCTGATAATTTTTTAAAAAATCATACGATCGAAAATTAATGTACTCAGAAATTTATGAGAACATCAAAAATCAAAGGATTGTTGAATCTCAACCAATTTTGAAGTTTTTTTATTTTTAAAATTTTTTTTACGACTACCGTGTTTTAAGAAAATTTTTTTTGATTCTTTTTGAAATGTCGAAACTTTTTTAAGTGAATGTATTTTTTCAGCTGCTTTGAGTCTAGATTCTTTTTCTTCTACTATTAATGATGGATAACCTGTCTTCTTCAGTATTGGTGCTGGTTTAAACAGATTTTCTGGTTCGACTTCTTTTAATTCAGGAACCCATCTCTTAATAAAAATAGCGTCAGGATCATGGTCAATTGATTGTTTAAAGGGGTTATATATTCTTATCGTGTTAATTCCGGTTGTTCCAGATTGCATTTGGCACTGTGGGTAATGAATGCCAGGCTCAAAGTCAACAAATAAACTTGCAAGGTAAGATGCAGATTGTTGCCAAGGCAACCAGAGATGATAACTTGAAAAACTCATCAACATCGCCCTCATTCTAAAATTAATCCATCCAGTACTTATCAAACACCTCATGCATGCATCTAAGAAAGGATAGCCTGTCATCCCGTTTTGCCATGCTACAAACTTCCTCTCACAAAATTCCCTATCTAACACATTCGTCAAAGAATGAAGATTATTAAACTCGATGGTTGGTTGGTCTTCTAGTTTTTGAATAAAATGACAGTGCCATTTCAATCTACTCATAAACGATCTTATTGATGCTCTTCTTTTTTTTAAAAGTGCAAGATCAGAGGTATCCATAACATTATTCAACGCCTTCACAGCATGTACAATTTCTTTTATAGAAAATATTCCAAAAGCAAGATACGGTGATAACCGAGAGGAGCTCACAAAAGCTTTATTTGGGGACGAAATTCCACCTTTATAATTTGTATGTCTTGATGTAATAAAACTGTTCAGGACGCTTTCACCAGCTCTTCGTCCGCCTGGCAATTTTCTAAACAAATCAATTGGATCAACTCGCCAGGTCGATTTAGAACCTGGAATGCGATCAGATCTAATTTCTACTCCATCCAACTTAACGGGTTCTCTCTCAGGCGGACGATCCATCCTTTCTTTCCATTTTTTAGACCAATCGTTGCGGTCTTTTAAACCTCTGACAACACCATTACGTGGCAATTCGCGCCAGTAGATATTTTCAGATCTAAACCAATTTCTTAATGCGACATCTCGTTCGAAGGTCGCATAGCTCCAAGTTTCCTCGTAAGAAAACACTGTTTTTATATTAAACATTTTAGCAATTGAGCTAAATACCTCTATGCAATCCCCTTTTCTGAATACAAGAGGTTGTCCTAATTTTGACAAATCGGCGTTCAGATCCTGCAGGGATTCAAAAAGAAACTTACGGTGCACGTTGCCCAGATTTGAATTAACCCAGATTGTCGGCTCGTAAATATATAGAGGAATAAATGGACCTTCTCGTCCAGCCTCCGTGAGCGCCAAATTATCGCAAATTCGCAAATCTCTTTTGAACCAAACTATATTCATGTAAATCTAATGCAAGTCGTTGTTAGTTAAATACGCTGCTTTTGCTGTAAATGGCTAAGTAACAAAAAGAAATTTAATTCGGAGAGAGAGGGATTCGAACCCTCGATACGATATTATCGCATACACACTTTCCAGGCGTGCGCCTTAAACCACTCGGCCATCTCTCCTGATTTTTTGATTTCTATTTTACGATAATAAAGTAGTCATTCCTATGTCGTAGCACGTGTCTATATCGCGCCGCATCGTTATTGTTTTACAGTTTAAATTTAATCTTTCAATATTTCTTCTTAAACCCGAAAAAACGTTGCTTGTCGACCATTCCAATCCATTAAACAAATCAATATTTGAGTTGAACAAACCTAAACACCAGAAACCTCCATCGGCACTCGGGCCAACAACTATATCTTCCTGACTTTCTAACCTATTTATAGCCGATATTAAATCATTACTCGTAGAATCAGCTATATCACTACCGACTAACAAAATGCGGTCGTATAACGATGACAAACGGACAATCGTATTATGCATACGTTCACCGAGGCAAAAACCATTTTGTTCGAAAATCACCCATCCATTCGCTAGCCCTCTTTCACTAAACCATTTCACATCCTGAACGCTCATGGTATCCAGAGATAAGCATTTATCTACATCCGGTATTTTTTGAACATCTCCGAGAATTTTATCTACCAATATTTGATATACCTTTTTAGCGTCGTTTTCCCCTAACTCTTTTGCTAATCTTGTTTTTATTTGCGGAGAGTATGGGCTCCTTAAAAAAACAACTATTACGTCATCCTGCTTAATCATGTTTCGTATAGATTCTCTCTAACGAAGACGCCGAAACTTTAAAAAACCAAGCCAACCGTAAAAACCACATTAAAAGAACTGTGCGCAAAATACCATTCTTTTTCCAGCGTCTACTAGAAACCTGTAACCTATGCGAAGAAATATAAGGGGGGTACAGCTTTAATTTTTTTGAAATAGCGATATCCTCCATAATCTCTATTTCAGGAAAGCCACCAATTTCCTCAAATACTTGGCGAGATAAAAAAATTCCTTTATCGCCGGTAGCTATTTTCGTTAATCTAGAGCGGAAATTCATACAAGATTCAATAATCCTAAAGATCCAATAGCTGTCTTTTAGATCAATATCAAAAAAGCCCCAAAATTTTTCACTACCTTCAGATAACAATTCACTACGTGAGATATTTGATATTCCTACATCGGCATGGAGAAACCATAAAACGTCACCTTTGGCACATTTTGCTGCCTCATTCATCTGAATCGCCCGTCCCTTTTTAGTTCTCACCAAACGCACACGATCGCAGAGGTTCACGGTTCCATCAGAGCTACCCCCATCTGAAACAATAATTTCATCCTCAGACTCACACCAAGACAATAGTTGGTTTATTACCTCAGGTAGAAAGTTCTCCTCATTGAAAACGGGGACTATAACGGAAATAATCTTATTTTTATCCATCTATTTCAGTTTTGAAGAGCACCGCCGCAACTACTTCCTTTGCCAGCTAAACATCCAAAACAATGCTCGTCAACATTAATCTGACTATTTTCTAAACTTGAGGAGCTGACTTCTGAAATATGAATTTTTTTCCGTCCAAACGCAGGGAGATCTAGCATTTGATTAAAATCACAGTCGTAAACGAATCCTTGCCAATCAATACTTATCATTTTTTTACACATTACTTTTGATAAATTAGATTTGTTAAAATTTCTTCGCAACAAGGAAATATAGTTATCAAGTTCGCCCGTTCGGATAAGGTAGTCTTTAAACCTCTTAATAGGCATATTCGTTAGAGTCAACAACTCATTAAACTGTACTCCATACTCAGATAAAGCGCTTCTGTATTCATCTACCAAATCATCCGAATCGGGCGGCAGAAATGCTCCATTAGGATTGTAAACTAAGTCAAGAATCAATTGTTTTTTTAAACCATAACCAGCTTTATTTAATTCTTGCAAACCAAAAATACTTTTTGAGAATACTCCTTTACCTCTTTGAGAATCTACATTTTTTTCGCTAAAACAAGGTAAAGATGCGATTATTTTAATCTGATTTTCTGCAAAAAATCGCGGTAAATTTTTATCTTTTAGTTCATAAAGGATTGTTAAATTACAGCGGTTGGAGATCGATAATCCTCTACCTGTTAATTGCCTGATAAGAAATATAAAATGCGGATTTAATTCAGGCGCCCCTCCAGTGATATCAACGTTTTTACTGCTCGTCAAGTCAATAAAATTGAGAACGGAAATCATTGTTTCTCTAGTCATTATTTCAGTTCTGGATGGTCCTGCTTCGACGTGACAATGGGAGCAGGCTTGATTACATTTATAACCTAGATTTAATTGGATGGTATCCAGGCCTTTTCTTTCTAGTGTAAACATTTTTCAAATATTATCAGGGCGAAAATATAAATTTTCTTTTCTTGGAAGAATTGAGTACCTTATTTTTTCTATCTAAACGAAAACGTTCTAAATTATCAACAAATTGCGGATGAGCTCTTAACAAAATTTGAACAGCTAAAATAGCGGCGTTTTCAGCATTATCTATCGCCACTGTGGCCACAGGAATGCCAGCAGGCATCTGAACGATCGAATATAGAGAATCTAATCCATCCATTTTCGTCGAAGAAATTGGCACACCAATTACCGGTAAAATAGTAAGAGAAGCAACCATGCCAGGCAAGTGAGCAGCTCCACCGGCGCCTGCAATGACGGCCGCAAAATTTCTAGTAAAGAGACTGCCTGCGTACTCGAACATTTTTTCTGGAGTCCTATGTGCCGATACTATATCTACTTCAATAGGAACCTTCAGTTGCTTTAGGCATTCTATTGCTTTGTTCATCACTTCAAAATCTGATTCGCTTCCCATTATCACTGCAATTAATGGTTCATCCGACATCTATATCTCCCTTAAATAAACTGGTCCAAGACTCGGTTAGCGATTGCTTCTGCACCTCCAACGGTTTTATCTAGAACAGTCACATGACCAATCTTTCGGCCTGGCCTGTTAGTTTTTTTTAAATAGTTGTGCATAAAGACTTGGTTATCGTTTTTTTTGTTCAGCATTTCTATTATTTTTTCAGTCCTACTTTCAGAGTCCGATGCGAAAACGTTAAATGAAACAGAGCTAAATATCAACTTGCTGGGAAGCACTGAAAGTCCACTTACAGCTCTAATATGCTGTTCAAACTGAGAAACAGAACAAGCTTCAATGGAAAAATGTCCGCTGTTATGCGGACGAGGGGACAATTCATTAATTAGAATTTCCCCCTCTTTTGATTGAAAAAATTCTATCCCTAAAATACCAATATAATTTAATTTTTCAACCAAACCTTTTGCAAGCTGTTGGATAAGAGTTTCAGTCTCTAATTTTATATCCGCTGGAGCTCTACATAACTTTAGAACGTTAGTCTCTTCATCCATTACAATCTCGACTATCGGCAAAAATTCAACTTGTCCAAACATATCTCGAGCAACCATTATTGCAAGTTCTTTATCGATTTGTACTGTTTCTTCAATGTATCCCAGGGTAGTAATAGACATCAACTGTTCTTTATTTAATATCTTAACAACTCCCTTTCCATCATACCCTCCTAAACGAGCCTTCCAAACCAATGGAAAAATAAGCTCATCGTTATGGTCATTATTAATTTCGGAGAAATTTCCGACCGGAAACCCTAATTCAAGTAACGATCTCTTCTGCAAAAGCTTATCCTGAATCATTCCCATAACAGAGGCTCGGGGTCTAATTACATGCTTTTGTTTTTCTAAAGATTTAAGAGATTCATAATCAACTTTCTCTATATCAAATGTTAGGACGTCAACCATTTTAGAAAACTCTATTAAATCTTGAGAATTATTAAAATCACCATTTATTAGTTTGTCACAGGATGAGGAAGCTGAACAATTTTTATCGGGATCTAAGATGTAAATTCTTTTCCCAAGCCTTTTTGCTGGCTCAACCATCATCTGCGCAAGCTGGCCTCCTCCAGCAATCCCGATTATATTTAATTCTTTCTTTTTCATAGAATCACTTCATTCCATCGGTCTATGTCAATGAAAACCCGACTCCCCTTAGATATTTTTGATAATGGTTATATCTTATAAATAACATTTTTGATAGTATTATATTTAGAAAATTTTCAGCCTGCTGTAAAGTTTGCAAACAAATCTATAAAAAGCAACCATCCATCATCTACTAGGATTATATTACGAAATGCGAAAGGATAAAAAAAACAATTCGGATAAACCATCAAGGGAAGAAGCGATTGAGGCCGTTCGTACATTAATACGCTGGGCTGGAGATGATCCCATGAGAGAAGGTCTAATTGATACCCCAAAGAGAGTAGTAAAATCCTATAGCGAATTTTTTTGTGGTTATGATCAAGACCCAGAAGCAGTCCTTTCAGCGACATTCTCCGAAACGCAAAACTATGATGAGATGGTTATTCTTAAAAATATGCGACTAGAAACACATTGCGAACACCACATGGTACCAATAATAGGAAAAGCCCATGTAGGTTACCTACCATCAGGAAAAGTGGTGGGGTTAAGTAAGATTGCCAGACTAGTCGACGTCTATTCCAAGCGTTTACAGATACAAGAGAAGTTAACATCACAAATCGCAGATACTCTAGAGGAAATTCTTAAACCTAAAGGTGTTGCTGTGGTGATTGAAGCACAACATCAGTGTATGACAACCAGGGGTGTTCATAAACCTGGTACAAGCGCGATTACAAGTCGAATGCTAGGTTCATTTCGGACAGACTCAAATACTCGACGAGAATTTCTCAGTATTATTCAGCGAACAGATTCAGATGGGCTTATGGTATAAAAAATCTATTATTTTAGTTTCTAGGGAACAGGATCATGGCCCTTTCCTCCAAGCGGATTACATCTGATAACTCTCGTCACTGATAACCAAAGACCTTTTCTAATTCCATGCCTAGATACAGCTTCCTGAGCATAAGATGAGCAGGAGGGAGTAAAGCGACATGATGGAGCCAAGAAAGGTGATATGTATTTGATGTAAATACCGATAAACCGAACAATCAAGAAACGAGCTGGATATTTCATTTTTCAATAAGCTCCCAGTCAGTTCCCTGTGCGCCATCCTTAAGCAGAATATTTTTTTGAACCAATTGGTTTCTTATCTTATCAGCTGTCTTAAAATCTTTATTTTTTCTCGCTTCATTTCTTCTTTCTATAAATTTATTAATTTCATTTTCATCTAACCGAGACGAGACAGAGGATTTAAACCAAGCACTCGGATCTTCTTTTAGTAAACCCAATAGATCAGCCCCATCTCTAAGTTCTTGTAAAAGTTCTAATCGTACTTCTAATTTTTTTGTACTCTTAATTTCTTTAGATATTTTAAACATTGCAGAAAGAGCTTCAGGTGTGTTTAGGTCAGAAGATAAAGCATCTTTTATCCTATTACGATTTGGCTTAGTCAGGCTCATTGCTCCATCAGCTATTAATTCCATCAAAATGCGATAAATTTTGTCAAGACTTTGTCTTGCCCTCGAGGGACTTTCAGAAGTCCAATCGAGGGGTTGTCGATAATGCGTACTTATAAGCGCAAATCGAACCACCTCACCAGGTTCCTTTTGCAGTAAATCCTTAACTCTAATAATATTGCCCAAGGATTTCGACATCTTTTGGCCATCTATTGTCACGTGCCCGTTGTGAACCCAATACTTTGCATACTTCTCGTTATGAAATGCGCATTCACTCTGCGCGATTTCGTTTTCATGATGAGGAAAAATTAAGTCCATTCCACCACCATGAATATCAATAGTTGATGCAAATATCTTCCTCGACATGGCTGAACATTCAATATGCCAGCCGGGTCGACCGTAACCCCATTCACTGTCCCACCCAGGGATTCCATTTTTTGATGGCTTCCACAACACAAAGTCGGCTGGATTCCTTTTATACGGGGCCACTTCAACGCGTGCCCCAGCCAACATTTCGTCTTGATTTCGTTTTGATAGCTTGCCATAATCCTTAAATTTTTTAACTTCAAACAAGACATGCCCGTCGGCAACATAAGCAAAATTTTTTTCAACCAAATCACTTATCATTTTAATAATCTCATTAATATTTTCCGTAACCCGAGGTTCGTTCGAGGGCTCCAAAACACCTAGCCTTCTCATATCTTCTTTATAAGCTGCGATGAACTTTTTAGTAATCTCTTGATAAGAAACCCCTGTGTCCGATGCTGCTGCAAATATTTTGTCATCTATATCAGTGAAATTACGAGCATACACGACGTTCGGATAAGCAGATTTGAGAAGGCGAAACAGAATATCAAATACAATAGCAGGTCGAGCATTACCTACGTGAGGAAAATCATAGACCGTTGGCCCGCAAACATACATTGTCGCTGTATTTTCCGTTTGGGGCTGGAAAGTTTTGATAGATTTAGAAAGAGTGTCATATAAGGAGATAATCATCGCTCGAACTGTAGGTCTTTTAAGTGGTTAAAGAATTATTAATTTTTTTATTGAACAATAAATATCAATAGTCATACAATATACTAAATCAGCTAGGTAAGCCATAATGGGTAGTGATAACAAATCAATTTTTTTTGAGCCACGAACATCAGTCGAACAAATAGAAGAAGGGACATCTCTGGCGCCAAAATTCAATAATGATGGCCTCATTCCTGTTACTACAAGCGAATGGGGAAGCGGGATAGTCTTAATGATGGGCTTTATGAATAATGACGCTCTAATTCTCACCATAGAATCCGGATTTGCCCATTATTGGAGCAGAAGCAGGAAAAAAATATGGAAAAAAGGCGAAACTAGCGGAATGTACCAAACTGTGAAAGACCTCAGAATTGATGACGATCAAGATGCAGTTTGGATGCAAGTGGAGCTAGCTGGGGACCAAGCAAGTTGCCATGTTGGCTATAAATCTTGTTTCTACCGAGCCATTCCAATTGGCAAGGGTCCCGTCAAATTAGAATTCAAAGAAACCGAAAAAGTCTTCGACCCTGAAGCGACGTATGGAGATTTACCCAATCCAACGAAACTGTAGTCTCGCTTTTTTTAAAAAGAGTCTTTTCTTTTTCGAACTTCAGTGAATACTTCGATGTTGCTACTATCATTCATCCCAATCGTGTCTCTTATTAATTTACTGTGCGATCGTAAAAACGGATTCGTTTTTTTCTCCTCAGCTATAGTAGTGGGAACCGTAGGCAAGCCTTTTTCTCTCTTTGCCAGCACATGTGCTCGGCGACACGCTAAGTCTTCATTACCTGGTTCTATTTCTAAAGCAAATTCAAGGTTCGATTTAGTATATTCATGTGCACAATAAATTAAAGTCTCATCAGGTAGCCGTTTTATTTTATCTAAGCTTTGACACATTATGGCAGGAGTGCCCTCAAATAATCTTCCACACCCAAGAGCAAACAGAGTATCGCCGACAAAAATTCTATTTTGATCAGGAAAATAATAAGCTACATGCCCAAGGGTATGTCCAGGCACATCGAGTACTTTTATTCTAAAGTCACCCAGCTGAATATTATCTCCATCTTTAACAGCTTCGTCAGCTCCTGGTATACGTTTGTTTTCAAAGTCATAGGTTGAGCAAAAAATGTAGCAACCCCATTTTCGTTTTAATGCAATATTTCCTCCGACATGATCGTGGTGATGATGGGTATTCAAAATATAAGAGAGGCCCCATCCTTTTTTTTCTAAAAAATCCATAATCACATTTTCATCAGGCGTATCAATTGAAATCACCGTTCGTCCGTCTGCATCAGAAAGGATGAATCCGTAATTATCACTTAAACATGGAACCATATGTATTTGAAAATTGTCCATTAAAATCTTATCTTGCACTAATCTTTAAACTTACCTAAGGTATCATGATATAAAATGAAAATGAATACTTAGAGACCAATACGATGAAAACCCTGATCACCAATGCAAAAGTTGTTAATGAAAGAGATATAAAAGAACTCGATCTTTTAGTAGAGGATGGCCTCATTGCTAAAATCGAAAAAGATCTTCAACACAAAGAAGTGGATGAAGTTATTGACGCCGAAAATTTGTATTTATTTCCGGGCGTTATTGATGACCAGGTTCATTTTCGAGAACCAGGATTAACTCAAAAAGCAACAATTGCAAGTGAATCACAGGCCGCAGTGGCAGGCGGTATAACCAGCTTTATGGAAATGCCGAATGTAGTGCCACCTACTACAAACATGGAAGCAATCAAACAAAAAATTTCAATCGCAGAAGCCACTTCATTTGCAAACTATTCATTTTACATTGGCGCTACCAATAACAACATAAATGATTTATTGGTATTAGATAATGACCTAGTATGTGGTGTAAAAGTTTTTATGGGAGCATCAACAGGATCTCTTCTAGTCGACGATATGGATGCGCTTCATAGTATTTTTTCTTCTGTAGAAATTCCCATTGTTACTCACTGTGAAGATAATGAAATGATTTTAAAAAATTATCACAAAGCAAAAGCTAAATACGGAGAAAAGATCCCTGTCTCAATGCACCCTTCAATTAGAAGTGCAGATGCATGCGAAAAGTCGACACGGCTCGCGATATCTTTGGCCGAAGAGTATAATAGCAACCTACATGTACTGCACATCTCAACCGCCCAAGAACTAGAACTTTTCTCAAACAAGCCAATCGAGGAAAAAAATATAACAGCTGAGGTATGTGTACATCATTTATGGTTCAATGATAATGATTATTCCAAACTTGGGAATCTAATTAAATGTAATCCTGCGATAAAAACTAAATCCGACCAGGAAGCTTTAATTAAAGCAGTAAATTCTAATAAGCTTGATATTATAGCAACCGACCATGCTCCCCATACTTTTGAAGAAAAAATGGGTGATTATTCAAGTGCGCCAGCTGGGATCCCGCTAGTTCAACATTCATTACTAAGCTTGATTGACCACTTTAAAAAAGGCCAACTCAAATTGGAAACTATAGTAGAAAAAGCCTGTCATAATCCAGCCAAAAGATTTGCAGTTAAAGATCGAGGTTTTATTCGAGAAGGCTATCATGCTGACCTTGTTCTTATTAATTTGAATAAATCTACAATCGTTAGTGAAGAAAATATCTTATATAAATGCGGTTGGTCGCCATATTTAAACCACATATTTCAGTCAAAGATTGAGAAAACAATCATTAACGGGCGAGTAATTTATGATGGTAAAAATGTTATTCCATCAAATCGTCGAGTATTTCCCCTCAGGTTTGACCGCAATTTATGAATTATAAACGCCTATCAATTCGATTCTTTACTAAATCCGTCCTCGCGTCAATCCTCTGAATATCAGAAACTTGGGTGCTCCTCTTAGGCGAGACTTGTATTGCATCAGCCATTAATTTTTTTTGATGAAAAGATACAAACGATAAATAATTTTTAACGGAAGGGATATTAGAAGTAGAATTAAAAGTTGTATTTGCCCTAAAATCGGTTGAAGGCAGTCTTCTCTGCGCGACCAAATCATCAATAGAAATTGTCTTGACATTGGGATTATTACGGTTCGAAAAATAAGACTTATTGTCTATGTTTATGGATTTAGGGTCCTTATTTTTATTAACGGCCAAGCCGATTGCAGCAAGGCCTGCCCCAGCTGCACCGCCAAAAAGTGCACCTCCCGCTAGTTTTATAGCCGGGGCAATTTTGTCATTAGTTATCGACCTGTAAACAGCTCCTACTATAGGAATATGGTGAAGAGGGTTTATCAAATCCAATACATCTTTAAAATTAAAGCCGTCACTGCCAAAAATTTTATTAACAAAACTTTGTTTGGACGATGCGTTAGAGCTAATGTTCGTGTGCTCTGTATTACGGAGTAATTTTAGTTCTGACATAATTAAAAGAATTTTTTAACATTTAATTAAACTAGCAAATCATGTGCCAAAATTATCTCTAGATTTTACCTAATAATTAATTTTATATGGGCATAGTTTTGCCGATAGAGGAATAATTGTGTATCTTAGAAGTCATCTAAATACCAATATAAACAGGAGCTAAAAATTAGGTTCAAACTACACCTTATAATACTGGCAAGTATCCTTAATCCAATGATGGGGACCGTTTCGGCTAATACTATCGAATCAAAGGGCAGGATTAACTGGGAAAGACTCGATATTGAAGAAAAAAAAATTAACCTTGAAAATAGACGTCTTCAATTCGAAGTAATTAAATTACAGATGGAAGCTTGTAAAGAGATTTATGGTTCGGATACACAAGCAAGAACTTCATGCGCAAAAAAGTATATGCTTCAACTATCTGATATATTTGAAAAATAGGTGATTCTATTAGCTCTGTGTTTTTCGAAATAGAGACAAATACTTAAAAAATATCGTTCAAAAAGCCCGTTTTCAGCAAAAATTACAAAAAAATCTCAAAAAGTAGGCTATTGGAGGCAAAATTTTAAAATCAAAAAAAACCAAGGAAATGCCGTTTGTAAACAGCTATACTTAGACAAAGAAAATACGAGACAACAAGAATCAATATTCAGATAATGAGGACACGCTAATGGCAATGGATGCGAGCACTGAACTTTTTGTAAAAAATTTGGCTGAAAATAATGGCCCAGCCTTTCACGAATTACCAGTAGACAAATGCCGTGAGGTGTACAAAGAGCTTGTAAGCCAATTATCCGGTGAATTAGCAGATATTGGCGAAATAAAGGAGTTATCCGTACCTGCAGGAAATAGTCAAATCACGATTAGAGTATACTCTCCCAAGAAAACCGAAGAAAACATGCCAGCAGTTGCATATTTCCATGGAGGCGGTTGGGTAATAGGTGACCTGGATACCCATGATCCTGTTTGTAGGCGACTATGCGCGAAGTCAGATTGTATATTCTTTTCGGTCGAGTACCGACTTGCACCTGAAAATAAATATCCATCCGGAATAGACGACTGTATCACGGCAACTCAATGGATATATGATAATGCTAATAAGCTAGGAGTTGACTCGAAAAGAATTGGAGTTGCAGGCGATAGCGCAGGCGGGAATATGGCGGCTGTAGTGGCCCAGGAACTAAAAAATATCGTTTCTTATCAGCTTTTAATGTGCCCCGCGGTCGACCTATCGGATAAAAGCTATCCTTCCAGAGAAGAATATGGACAAGGGGAATATTTACTGTCCATGAAAGATATGCTCTGGTTTGGAGGGCATCTCTCTAATGATCTAGAGCAACTGCTAGAGCCAAAGGCATCACCTATCTCAAATAATAATCTATCTGGGCTTCCGCCTGCCTTAACCGTGACTGCTGGCTGTGACCCTCTTTGTGATGAAGGAAAAGCTTATGCAGACAAGCTATCCGAAGCAGGGATTGACTCAGAATATAAATGTTACGAAGGTACTATTCATAATTTCTATCAATTTCCGCTTGCTCTAGAGACAGCCCTAGAGGGCTTGGATTTTATGGCGGCGCGACTTAAAGAGCGCCTTTAAAGAAAAAAATATCAGTTGCTTAGATTGTTAATACTTTCAAGTAATTGACCGTATTCGCACCTTTTGCTATGGACAGGTTGAACCTGACTATCGAGAAGCTTTCTGATATCAAGTAGAACAGGTTCTACCCATGATGTATCCACATTATATTCAATTAACGATACCTCAAAACTCATCATAGCATTTTCTTTTTGTAGAAAATCAGAACCCGAAAAACGGTCAGCGTTACAGTATAAAAAGTAGCCAATGTCATCAACTATAAATTTCTTTCGACGAAGAGTCCAAACATATAAATCCATTTGTCGTTTATATGCCATTTTCCACGGTTCTACTAAAGATAACTTTTTATCTGGACTCTTTAAGGATGTACTTTTGTAATCTACGATATGTAGCTTGTTTGTTTTCAAATTTAGCCATACATCATCTAGGCCGCCGCCAATTTTTAGATTTGAAGGTTCATGTACAGTATTTAATCTTCCATTAGCTCCAAAATGGAGACTCTGGGTCCATAATTCAAAGTCTTCATGTTTAAATGGAACCAAATATTCTAAACCCATCTCTATCAGAAAAGGATGGGGTTGCTGAATCTCTCGAAACTTTGCAAAATCTTTTTTTAAAAGTACATCTGTAGCTTCATTTATATTAAAACCGGGCATTGATGGGAACTTTATTCCTTTTACCTGCTCAAGAAAGAAGCAGGCGGGGCATTTAATAAAGTTTTCAATCCTTGTCCTGCTTAATTCATAAGGCGAATCGTGTTCAGGCTTATAAATCCCTCTGTGACGCTTTTTCGCGATAGCTTTAACCATAAAAAATTACTCAAGATGCAATCATAAATATTATCCCAACCACAATTAAGGTCATACCAAAAACTTCAAATACAGAGGATTTCTCCTTAAAAATTAAAACTGAAGCCAAAAAAGTAAACACTAGCTCTATCTGACCTACAGCTCTCACTTGAGCCACACTGTGCATTGTAAAAGCAGTAAACCAAGCTATCGAAGCAATTATTCCTGCAATACCGACCGCGAGAGACTCCTTCCAATGAAAAAACATTTGTGGAATTGTTTTTCTCTCGCGAAAATGAATAACTAAACCCAAACAAGTAGACTGAACCAATAAAGCTACAACGAGTGTGAAAGCAGCGCGCATTACAAAACTACCATCGTATTCCAAAGATAGTGCAGCAGCTCTATAAAGAACTACAGAAAGACCAAGCGCGGCTCCTGACCCTAAACCCCAGATAGTTGAGCTATTAAAAAATTGCTTTAAAACTCCATCAAACGAGTTCCCTGTATCTTTAACAGCCAACATGACAACTCCAAAAGTTGTAACCAACAAAGCAAAAAGCTCATTTATTGTAAGAGGTTCCCCAAGAATCAAATAACCCAAAATAGCTACTTGAATTAGCTCTGTTTTTGAGAAAACAGTACCAACTGCAAAATTTCTTCGCCCAAATAATGATATTAATAAAATTGTAAAAACTATCTGTGCCATGCCGCCAGTGACACAATAAAAAAAAAATCCTATCGATGGAGTGGGAATTAAATATCCCAAATATTTATTAAGAAAAATTAAATAAATAATCGCAAAAGGTAAGGCAAATAAAAATCTCGTGTAGGACGCTCCCAGAGTGGTTAGATTAGATGCAGCTTTTTTTTGAAGAGCAGACCTAAGATTCTGAAAAAAAGCACCAAAGACGGTTATCGATATCCATGGTTCAATCATAAGTTACCCAAATATTTAAATTTCTCTCAGACGCTAGCTCAATATTTATAAGCGAATTTTGATCTGCTAAACGAACTAATTATAAGAATTACCAATTTCCGCTAATCTTTTATTTAACTTTGCATGACCAGTTCTTTAGGAAGACTAAACACAACCTCTTCTTTTATTCCCGGTACTTCTGTTACCTCTAAACCACCCCTATCCCTTAATTTTTTAACTACTTGCTCAACCAGAATCTCTGGGGCTGATGCTCCAGCGGTAACGCCGACACTATTTTTTTTAACAAGCCAAGAATCTTTTATCTCATTCGCGTTGTCGATTAGAAAAGCAGAAATGCCCTGTTTTTCCGCAATTTCCTTAAGTCTATTTGAATTAGAGCTGGTTTGTGACCCTACAACCAAAATGAGATCACATTTTCCAAGCATATCTTTAACAGCATCTTGGCGATTTTGTGTAGCATAACAAATATCCTTTTTTTTAGGGCCAACGATTGCCGGAAAATTTTCTCTTAAAGCATCAATCACTTCAGAAGTATCATCCATGGAAAGAGTTGTCTGAGTAACAAACGCTAAAAATGATCGGTTTTTAACTTTGAGATTATTAACATCGTCAACTGATTCTACCAGATAGATGCCGCCTTGATTGTTAGGTTTTGTTCGATATTGACCAAGTGTGCCCTCAACTTCTGGGTGTCCTGCGTGTCCGATTAATATGCACTCTCTTCCCTCATCTTGATATCGGTTTACTTCCATATGAACTTTTGTTACTAAAGGGCAGATCGCGTCAAAAACTCTTAATTGTCTTCTGTCAGCCTCTTCTTTAACTGCTTTAGCCACGCCATGAGCACTAAATATTACCGTAGAGTCGTCAGGAACTTCATCTAACTCATCGACAAAAACTGCACCTTTATCTCGGAGACCATCAACGACATATTTATTGTGAACAACTTCATGTCTCACGTAAACAGGAGCACCAAATAGTTCCAATGCCCGTTCGACTATTCCTATTGCTCTATCGACTCCGGCGCAGAACCCCCGAGGATTTGCTAATTGAATTTTCATGTTCAGTCCTAAAAATTTTGATTATTTATTATATGGTTTAAAATTAGATGCTTCCACTATATCTTTAACTATTTTGGAACCGGTTTATTGGGAAAAAATTGTGAATATATTAAGAGAGCCGCTCCTAAGGTAATCGATGAGTCTGCTATATTGAAATTTGGCCAAAAATATTCCCCATAGAATAAAGAAATAAAATCAATCACATGCCCGTAAACCAATCTATCTAATAAGTTACCTATGGCGCCAGCTAAGATAAAGGTTATCGAGAAACATTCCAACCTTGATGAATTCACAGTTTTTCCAATCCAAAAGATTAGCACCAAAGAAATGCAGGTTGAAAGGAGGACTAGAAACCACCTCTGCCATCCCGATTGATCACTAAGTATCCCAAAAGCAGCACCCGGATTATAAACTAGTTGGAAACTGATGCCAGGAAAGATATTGCGAGGTTCACCATAAACCAAAAAATTATCTAAAAATATTTTTGAGGCCTGATCTGTTAGGAGAATCAATATAAACACAACACCAATCGGAAAAAATTTTCTTAACATTTTTCATCTACGGCTAAAATTGACATTGCATTTTTGCAATCTAAATTTACCTGCTTCGTCATTTCATCAAAAGAGTCAAATTTCATATCACCTCTTATAAACTTAACAAATTCAACTCTTACTCTTTTCCCATAACAAATTTCAGAAAAACCAAACAGATGTACCTCAAGCACAAACCTGGGATCACTTATAATTGGTCTAGATCCTACATAACCTACTCCATTCAATTTCTCAGAGCTTAAGCCTTCCACCTTTACGGCAAAAATTCCGGAAAGAGGAGTCTTGAATTTATTAAGATTCAAGTTAATAGTAGGGAACCCCCATTCTTTACCCCGTTTGTGTCCGTGGCAAACTCTTCCGCTGATAAAGTAGCGATAACCAAGAGCGCGCTCAGCAAATTTAAGATCTCCATTTTTTAGGGAGTGACGAATCAAAGTGCTTGAAATTCTAGTATTATCTAATTTGAAAGGCGGCACGATTTCTAGATCAAAGTCAAACTCACCACGTTTACTTCGCAGAAAATTTTGATCACCTTCACGACCTTTTCCAAATTTAAAATCGTGCCCAACAATAAGATGTTTAATAGCCAGTTTCTTCATTAGGATTCTGCGGAAAAAATCTTCAGCAGTACATTTAGCCAAAGATTGATCGAATTTAAGTACTAATAATCTATTAATGTTTTTTGATTTAATTATTTCAATTTTTTCACGTAATCGCATTAATCTATCATTGGGGCTAGAAGCACCAAAATATTCAGAGGGCTGCGGCTCAAAAAGGATCACAAGTGTAGGCATGTGAAGTGTCTCGCCGGCTTTAATGAGACGCTTAATTAAATCACCATGACCAAGATGTATTCCATCAAAATTGCCAATAGTTGCGACGTTACCGCTATGGGCAACTCGTAAATTAATAATCCCTCGTATCAATTCCATTTGTTTCAATCTTCCTAAACAGTGATAAAAAGAAATTGTATTTTAAATACCATATAAGCGATTAATTTTGCTTTTGTTCATTCCCAGTACGAAAGATACGACTAAATAAGTCAAACATCCAATAACTATCAAACAGAAAAGATATAAGAAACGAAGCCAAAAAGCGACTTCCAGATTAAAAGTCGTTTTGGGTATACACCAAACTAAAATAAATAACATGATAACCGAGGCAATTAATATTCTCAAACAATTAAAAATCCCCTCCCTACTAAACTTTTCCTCTGAAATCTTGAGGCAAATAAAGAGCATAGATACATTAAACCAGGCTGCGATGGAAGTTGCCAACGCCAATCCTGTGTGGCCAAAATATTGCATTAGCAATACGTTCAAAATTGTATTGATAATGAGCGCACATACCGCAATCTTGACAGGGGTGACCATATCTTTTTTTGCAAAATAAGCTGTTACTAAAACCTTAATTAGTATGTAAGCTGGTAGGCCCAAGGCATACCCACGTAAACTCTTTGTACACTGTTGAACATCGTAGGCAGTCATCTCACCGTAATGAAACAACGATATAATTATTGGCTCAGCCAAAAGAATAATACCACTCGCCGAAGGGATGCCCAAAAATAGCGCCCAATTGATTGAATGCCTAATAGCATTATTAAATTTTTTAAATTCAGATTTAATAGCAAATTTGGATAAACTTGGTAATATGGCTGTCGCTAGAGCTATTCCGAAAACACCAAGTGGTAACTCAATTATTCGATCAGAGTAATAAAGCCAGCTTATGCTACCGGCTACCAAAAAAGACGCAATGATTGAATCTATTAAAATATTCAATTGTGCAACTGAACCTCCTATAATTCCTGGTACCATTAATTTAAAGACTTTTTTTACACCCTCGTGTTTAAATCCAAGATTAAGATTAAAACGAAAACCTAGTTTTCGTACGCTTAAATACTGTAACGTAAGTTGTAATCCGCCTCCTATGAAAACTCCAATCGCCAAACTATATATGGGCACCGAAATAAGTGGGCTTAAAAAAATTGCTGCCGCGATTATTGATAAATTTAATAAAGCAGGTGTGAAAGCAGCAACAGCAAATTTACCGAAAACATTAAGAACACTTGCCAAAAGTGCTGTCAGGGAAATAAAAATAAGATATGGAAAAGTAATTTTTAATAATTCAACCGACAAAAAATATCTGTCGGAGTCACGCTCAAAACCAGGAGCAAAAATCATTATGACGAAAGGAGAAATTAGTATTCCTATAGTTACTACCACACCTAAAACAGTGGCCAAAGCCCCCAATTGTGCGTTAAGGAACTTGCTCAAACTTTTTCGGTCATGTTTTTCTTTATACTCGGTTAAAACCGGTACAAATGCGTTTGAAAATGCGCCCTCTGCAAAAAACCTACGGAATAAGTTTGGTATTTTGAACGAAATGAAAAAAGCATCAGTAGAAATGCTAGCTCCGAATAGACGAGCAATCAACATATCCCTGATATATCCCAGTAATCGAGAAAGAAGGGTCATTTTCCCGATTATCGTTGTTGATCGTAATATTTGTTTAAACACAATTTCGAAGCCTTAAACATTTAAAATTCCCTCGTATTAAAGTAAACTAAAGAACTTTTATTAACAACTCAATCAACTAAGACAGTTAATATAATTTTTAAGGAGTAATAATTGGCCAATTCAAACCAATCAAGAAAACGAGCTAGACAAGCCGAAAGTCGCAGAAAACATAATGCAGGTAGAAGGTCTCTACTTCGAACCAGTATAAAGAACGTTTTAAAAGCTATCTCCTCTGGAGAAAAGGAAGACGCAACCTCAGCATTACAAACGGCGATGCCAATAGTAGATAAGATGGCTGGAAAGAAAATTATTCATAAGAATAAAGCAGCACGGATAAAAAGTAGGCTTGTTAGAAAAATAAAACTTATTTCTGCTTAATTAAAGTTAAGTAAGCACGAGGTTATCCCTGTGTATAACCTCCGGTTCTCTTGAAAATCCTAATATATCTTCTATTTCTGAAGAGGAATTCCCAATTATTTGTTCGCATTCCTCGCTAGAGTAGTTGGAAAAACCAGTCGCAATTTTCGCTAGATTTTTATTTAATACTTCGATTAGGTCGCCTCTCTCAAAATTACCACGGATATTTCTAATTCCAACCGGTAAGATACTTCCTCCTCTGTTAAGCAAAGCGACACAAGCTCCATCATCTAAAACTATTGACCCCTTTATACTCGATAGACCGCCTAACCATTGTTTTCTTGCTGTTATCTTTTCTGAATCTGAGAATAATAAAGTACCGACATTACAACCCACAGAGAGGTCCAACAAAATATCATTTTTAAGGCCAGATGTAATAATAGTAGATGTGGCAGACCTAGATGCTAGCCTTGCAGCTTCAATCTTCGTTATCATTCCACCTCTACCCCAACTACCTCCCCCTCCCGCAAAACTATCCAACTGACACGAGTCAACTTCAGATTCTTGGACTAATCTTGCTTTAGAATCTTTCCTGGGATCTTCAGTCATCAAGCCATCCTGATCAGTCAAAACCACTAGTAAATCAGCTTCAATTAGATTGCAAACTAGCGCTGCCAATTTATCATTGTCACCTAGGGTTAATTCAGATGTAGCCACCGTATCATTTTCATTAATTATTGGAGTGACGGGAAAGTCTAAAAGAGTCATTAAAGTACTCTTCGCATTTAAATAACGAGCCCTATCTGCAAAATCATCATGGGTTAATAGCAACTGCGCAGCCTTAACCCCATATCTTAGAAAGGATTGAAACCAAGCTTGGGATAACCCGATTTGACCAACGGCAGCTGCGGCCTGAAGCATATTTAATTCTACCGGCCTACCTTTCCAACCTAAATTTGAAGCTCCTTCGGCAACAGAGCCAGAAGAAACGACAACTATCTGCTGCTTACGTGAGACTAACTGAGAAATTTGACTAGCCCAGTCACGAATGAGTTTATTATTTAGACCTAAACCATTTTTAGTAACCAAAGAACTTCCTATCTTAACCACCCATCGCTTAGAACAACCTAGCTCCTTTCTTAATTGCGAAATATTATGATTCATGAGCCTCTCGATGTTGTCTATATTCCATCAACCACTCCCAAACCTGATATTTTAATTCTCGAAGGCCAGATTTATTCACACTACTTACCACGAAAATAGGCATATTTAATCCAATATTTTTAAAGTGCTTTTTTGCGTTTTCAACATGTTGATCGCTGACTAAGTCTTTTTTATTTAAAACAATCCATCTCGGCTTTTTTTCTAACTCGTTTGAAAAATTTGATAGTTCTTGGTTGACTTTAAAATATTGTAAACTTAAATCTTCTGCATTTTGGTCAGCAGCTAAGTCGATTAAATGAAGCAATAAAGACGTTCGTTCGAGATGCTTTAAAAACTGAGTACCTAGACCAATCCCTTTTGACGCTCCTTCAATTAGACCTGGTATATCAGCGACTACGAAACTTGCATCTACATCAATTTTAACAACTCCTAAGCTTGGATAAAGAGTCGTGAAAGGATAATCAGCAATTTTGGGCGTTGCGTCGGATATCACAGAGATGAGCGAGGATTTGCCAACATTAGGAAGACCTAGCAAACCCACATCAGCTAATAATTTTAATTCAAGCCGCAGCTCTCGACTATCTCCGGCAGTGCCTTTAGTAAATTTTCTTGGTGCACGATTTGTGCTGGATTTAAACTTTGTATTGCCTAGACCCCTCCGACCGCCCTGCGCAACTAATAGTCTTTGACCATCGATCATCAGTTCACCAATGAGTTCATCTGTCAAATTATCAAAGGCAAGGGTACCGCATGGAACTACGATATTAAGCGATGAAGCCGAAGCTCCTGTTCGGTTGTAGCCTGAGCCAGGCGACCCATTTTTTGCCTTGAAACCCCGTTTATGTCGGAAGTCTATCAATGTATTAACGCGATAATCGGCTACTAAATACACGTTTCCACCATTGCCGCCATCACCGCCGTTTGGACCACCGAAGGCAATGTACTTTTCTCGCCTGAAACTTAGACAACCGTCTCCTCCTTTTCCACCCTCCACAAATATTGACGCCTCATCTACGAACTTCATGCTGGCACCTTTTAATTAGTCGAAGATAATTATAAGCGCTTTCGTAAAACCTATATTGAAGGAATCTAAGACGCCAGTTCGACACTAATTATTTTTTTTCTTTGAGAACCTTTAAACGAAAATGAAACCGTGCCATCTACCAAAGCAAATAATGTATGGTCTCTACCACAACCTACATTATCACCAGGGTGAAAATGTGTTCCTCTCTGTCTTACCAATATATTGCCCGCTTTTACTTTCTGACTACCGAACCTTTTGACACCCAGCCTCTTAGACTCGGAATCTCTGCCATTTCTGGTGCTTCCTCCAGCTTTCTTGTGTGCCATATTATTTATCCTTTATTTTTAAGATCTCAACTCTAGTATAGTTTTGACGATGCCCTTGCTTTTTTTTGTAGTGCTTTCGTCTTTTAAATTTAATTATAGTAACTTTTTCGCCCCTATATTGTTCTATTATTTTACCGTCTACACTTGCACCCTCTATATGGGGTTTCCCGATCACATTGCTATTTTCCGCAATTATGGCTAATACCTTGTCGAAAATAATTTTGTCTCCGACATTTAAATTAAGCTTTTCTACGTTTATTTTCGATCCCTTCCCGACCTTAAATTGCTTGCCACCAGAAGATATTATCGCTTGCATAAGGACTTCCTTTTAATAAAAATCAAAAATAAAATTAGTTGAACATTAATCATCACTTATAACGTACAATAATATATTATCATATTAATATTGATGAATTAAAACACCAGATTTTACATATAATCACTTAACTACACAATAATTTAGTTATTTAATTAAACCAATTTAATTATTTATTTAACCAAATAAACCATTAAAATTAAAAGGAAGTACACAGAAGTGATGCGAGCTGAGCAAAAAAAAGCTTTCGCACCAGAATTTGAGAGTGATGTGCTCAATGAAATGTCCTTGGTTGATGAAATCATCACCGAGAATATCGATGACAAAATTCCTTTGGTGATGGACTTATCGAGATATATTTTAGAGGGTGGAAGGAAGCGAATTAGGCCTCTTTTGGTACTCCTTACGGCTAGAGCTATGGGTTACTCAGGCCAAATTCATCAAAAACTTGCTGCTGTTTTAGAAATGATACATACTGCTACGCTTTTGCACGATGACGTAGTTGATAATTCAAAGATGCGTCGCGGCAAGGCTTCAGCAAATATAGTTTGGGGAAACGAAGCCAGTGTCCTTGTAGGCGATTACTTATATTCCAGAGCTTTTCAATTAATGGTCGATATTAGAAATCATCGAATCCTCGAAATAATGGCTGACACTACAAATACCCTTGCTGTAGGGGAAGTTATGCAACTAGTTAACAAAAACAACTGTTCGGTAACCGAAGAATTATATTTTCGAACGATTGATAATAAAACTGGTAAGTTATTTGAGACCGCTGCGGCCCTAGGCGGTGTTTCAGCAGATTGCACGCTAATACAGGAAAAAATCTTGAAAAAATTTGGTCGGCACCTTGGACTATGCTTCCAATTAGTTGATGACGCACTAGATTATTCATCCTCCCAAAATCAACTTGGAAAAAACATAGGCGATGACCTTACAGAAGGAAAACCAACCCTCCCTCTAATGTATGCAATGTGGAATGGTAAAGAAAATGAGCGATTCTTGATAAAAAATGCAATAGAAGAAGGAAAAGCCAAATACTTTGATGAAATAATCCAGGCGGTAAAAACTTCAGGAGGAATCCAATACACCCTTAAACAAGCGAAGAAACAGATGCTTGAAGCTCAAAAGTGTCTAAATGAACTTCCTGAGAGCATTTACCGAAACGATCTAGAGTTCTTGCTCAAATTTGCATTATCGAGAAAGCATTAAGTTAAATATCGGGGTGTAGCTCAGCTTGGTAGAGCACTGTCTTCGGGAGGCAGGGGTCGTAGGTTCAAATCCTGTCACCCCGACCACTTCAACCAATTATAAAACTTAACATGATATCTTCTGGTCAGAAAAACTATGATTGCTCGTCATATTTCCCTTTCCTCCATTTGTTTAATACAGAAAATAATATTATTTGGAAATGTTAATCAAAGAAATTCGGTTAAAACAATTTGAAAGACAAGCTTTTGGGGAGGTCTTTTGTTATGTTTCACTTAATTCATCTGATTCGTTCTTATCTCCACGCACACCGATGGTCACAACTATTCCTCCCGCTAACGCCAGTAGCATGCAAATTGCTACTAAAGTACCTCCAGTAATCGCCCCACCGATAGCACATATGATTAAAATATAGCCAGAAATCCTGCTTTTTGCTCCCACAGCGATTGCACCAAAAATTATAGTTAAAAAAGAAAAAACGATACCAAGCATTCCAAATGTACCAATTTCTGTGGATGCACTATTGCCAGAATCTGAGATACTTTCTAATCCCGCGACTAATCCACCTGACAACAAAGTGATAATTGCTGCAATGAAACCAAAAATACCCGCAATCAATGCTATTATTCCGCCTGCTTTTTGCATAAAATTCTCCTCACCAAAATTTTTTTTTATTGATATATAAATTAATCCTACTTTACCTCTGCTAAACCAGAGTATCACTTTTTTTTGTGGGATAATTTTTTTTCAAAATCCCAATTTTTTGGAAATAATCAAATTTTAAATTTCATAAATCCACACACAAGTTGAATATATTGCGTTTTGGTAGATTCTTTGTATTTGAGAGACAGAGGTAGCTGGTTTAAATCCTGTCACACCTAGCATCGATATGAACAAAGCCAAGCACTTATAGTATTAAGTCAACTAACAAATTATAAAGTCTACTGTTTACAAATTAACCGTAGTTCATACACTGAAGTATCGCTAATCCATTAATCTACCAAAAAATTCTCTATACAGAACTGCATCAAAGACGGAAATTCAATAGTACAAATCCAGTTAACCAGATAGTGTTCCAAAATCGTTTCAATGCTTAACTAATTTGTTATGTTTAAAATTTCATAAACAGATTCACTATTTAACTAAGTAATCGTGCCGTTCCCATGCGTCTAATTTACCTTCTATTCGCCCTCATAATAATAGCTATTACAATGACATAAGGTCGCTTGAGTATTCTCGTAAAACAAACTCTCGTGAAGGGGCATTCCGGCTATTAATAGGCTCTTAAATAGATAGAAGTAAAGACATGGATAGAGAAAAGCGAAAAATATTTAAATTTTTTAACCGCTTTGTTTACAACAACTGAACGAACAACTTTGCCTAACTGATTTTATGGAACCCTTTCTAGATCAGATAGGCTCAGATAGACGGGGCAACTTATTAAAATTAAGCTGCCCCTACTTTTAACTTTCAAATATTTTTTTAATATTATTTTCAAAATCTAAAATATCATTTTTGAAACTTTTGCTTGATTTTGAGTGATCTTCTTTCGATTATCGTCAATTCCTTTACGTCGAACTAATATAGTGGCTGCATTTTTTTCGATAGCAGATCTATTTTTTGAAGCAATTTTCAACAAGCCCAAAATTGTTGCGGAGTTGGCCTTCGCAATTTTTAAAATCTTTGCCAATCTTTCTTTATTGCGAGCTATACGTTTAGCATTAGATGCCGGGGTCGCAGTCCCTGTCGACAATCCGGAGGCTAATAGCTTTGAATTAAGGGCCAAATTTCTGCTATTAAAAGCAACAATAGACTCGTTAGATTTCATGATTCTAGAGTTAATCTCGATGAGCTTAGAATTCACTTCAGCCATCATTCTATTCACTTCTAGAACGGATGCATTTAAATCAGACCGATGCTCTAAAAAATCAATGGATGCCTCATTTAAAGAAGATTCTACGAAATTTTTTTGGACATCACTCTGTGCGTCTAGGCTCGATAGTATAGTTTTCCGATTACGAAAAATATCGTCAGTATTTTGATTTGCAAGTTGCCTATTTCCCATAAACGCCGCAGTATAATTTTTTAAGATTAATGCTCTATTTTCTTCAATCGCTGACCGAGTTGAATATGCATTTGTTTTATTAATGGTAACCTGACATTCAAGCCCAAAAAGCGCTTTTCTGTTCCTCATGATATTTTTTCTGTTAAATGCAGCTGTAGCCATAATTATTTTCCTCCTATTTTATGAATACTAATCTTCATAGATAGCCCCTGATAAGATTTGTAAATACCTTCCTCATCCAATAGTTTGATTGGCTGCGCAAAAAAAATCAAGGAATGATTCGACAGCCAGGTTAATTAATTATTTGCCTCTTCTAATGTGCTTACTAATATAATTAAATCTTCGGCATGATTTCTTGCGTAAGTTGATACAGATCATCAACGGTCTTGCTTGTTGGTGTGCCAGAAAATGGGGGCCAGAGTAAAGGAAAAGTCATTCCCGCTTCTTTATACTTAATTAAATTTTCAGTAATCTGATCCGCGGTACCAACCATTGTCGGAGTCAGCTTTCCTGCGGGCGATTGATCGGTTTCTTTTTTTGTAATTTCAAAGGGCATCATACTTGAGATTTCCAGACTATCAATAATCTCTTCTTTCCCTAGTTTAGCTAATTCAGCTTGAATTGCTCCCCTCCATCTTTTAATTTCTTCAGGTGTATCCATTATTCCTATCCAACCATCCAAAGAATACTTTGAGACCCTTTTTGCAGAAATAGCGGGATTTACTAATCCAGAAAAATACATTGGCGGCCGAGGTTTTTGAACAGGTTTAGCACCGAAACCGCAAGGTTCAAATTTTGAAAATTCACCATCATATTCAAAGATCGGATTTGCCCATATTCCCTGCATTACTTCAATAGTTTCTCTAACATGCTTATTACGTTTTTTAAAAATATGTTCTGCGCTAGCGGCCACAAACTCCTCTGGCATCCAACCAGCTCCAACGCCTACGTTTATCCTTCCTCTTGAAAGCTGATCCCACGTTGCAACCTCAGCTGCCATTACAGTAGGGGCTCTAAATGGAGTGACTATAATGCTAACACCTATTCGCACATGTTTAGTTCTTGCCGCCAGATAAGGTATCAATGGTAAACCTTGAAGCCAATTGCCTTTCGAAGAGACAGGCAGTTGATTTGGAAACTCACTCATCATTCCGAAAGGTTTTTCTAGCTCACCTCTATCTGACTTTTCCGGAACTACAATTCGATCAAGAGTCCAGATCGAATCAAATTTTAGCTCTTCTGCTACATCCGTTAACCTATCGATTTCTTCAACAGTAATGTTATCTCTAAAGTTAGGCAGGTATAAAGATAGTTTCATGTTATGCCCCTGAATTAAAAACTTATCAGAACTGTAACAGAGATCATCAAGCTTTATCTAGCAAAAAAACATTATCAGCTCTATCAATCAATTGTTTATCATGCGATGCAACAATTATTGTTAAGGAAGACGATAAACCTTTAAGTAGGTCAATAATATGAGATGCGGATTCATGGTCTAACGAACTAGTTGGCTCATCAAGCAATAAAATTTTCGGCGAATGAACCAGAGCTCTGGCGATAATAATCTTTTGCCTCTGTCCTCCCGAGAGACGTTTTCCCTTTTCACCTACTAACGTATTGAGTCCATCATCTAATGTTCCTATATAATCACTCAGTCCAACTCTTCTCAGAGCCTCGTTTATCGCAAAATCTCCTAACTCATTAATCCCGACAGATATATTAAGCCTAATACTCTGGTGTAAAAGCTCCAGTTCCTGTGGTACGTATCCTAAAATTCCCCTCCACCACCGCAAATCGATATCTTTTAAGTCTACCCCTTCGACTAACACCGCACCTTCAGTGGGCCTTAGCAGCCCAGCAATAATATCGAGCAAAGTCGTTTTACCTGAGCCTGAGGGAGCTGCTAGCACATTCAAAGAGTTCACTGAAAAAGAAGCGCTAAATTTATTCAGAATCTTTTTGCTACCGTAAAAAAAATAGACATCTCTTAGGCATAATGACGTAATTTTAGAAGGCTTGAGGGAGCCAGAATTAATTTCAGCTCGTCTGTTCGCCTCATCGACTCTTTTTTCAATCGCCTCAAAAGCGGATCGATTAACAAGGAGAAATTGGTACCTTTGTAATGACTTATTCAAAAGTCCCAACAATCTAACAAGCAAAAATACCAATATCATTACCTCTGATAATTGCATTTGCCAAACACTGATAGAAACAAACAAACCGACAGCAGCAAAAAAAGCTAGGACTGGTTCTTGTAGATTTCTCAAGGCCTCTCTACTAAGAACCTCCTTTTGCAGAGCTTTTTCGAGTTTACCCGAGTGAGTTTTTAATAATTGATCGGCGATTTTTTCTCGCCGCATTGCTTTAAGGGCCTTAAAGCATCCAAGTAAATCAGTTAAATCCGTTAAGAGCAAACTAAGCAAGTTTGTTTGTTTATTTCCAGCTTTTTGGGATACCTGTAAAAGAATTTTAAATAAAGCCAAAATGACAAATCCGCACAGGATAGCTATCACTGTTGCTTGCCAAGATACGGATAAAGCCACAAAAAAGTACACAAAAGCTTGGAGTATGAAAGCAATGAATCTACCTGCTTGTTCAAAACTTGATGCAGCCCTAGTAGCTTCAGTTGCTAGTGAATTGGCTAAAGCACCAGTTTGTTTGGATACAAAGTAATGCCACTCGGTTTTTGTGAGCGCGTCAATTAATCTAAGTCTAAAGTCCGTGGCAACCTTAGCGGAAGTATACCCAACCTGCTTGTGAGCGGCGAGTAATAGTAAACTTTTAAAAATCGTACAGATAACAATTATTGTCAAAATCGAACTTAGGGATACTTCAATTCCGAGATAATCAAACAATGAGCGAAAGAAATGATTGAAAGAACTGAAGTTATCCTTTGAATCCTGTTCAGAACTAATAGTTTCAAGTAATGGCAATAGAGCTGTAAGACTCAATCCCTCGAATAAACCAGCTGCCATAAGAGCAAAGAGCATAATGGATGAGCGAAACGGATAAAGAACAAAAAGATTATATACAACATTCATAATTTTTTTCTGTTACGAGGAATTGATTTAAATGTAACATATGCACTTATTTGATATTAGGTTAAATACACGGTCACCGTGAAAATAAAATCTCATTATTAAGTTATCGTAAAGCCAAATGGTATGTTTTGTTAACAAAGCAAGGTTACGATTATGCCACTAAAAATACTGAATAGATCAACCTTGACGCCAAAAAAATTTCAAGACCAAACCTTAAAGATGCTAAAACACTATTGATACGCATCCATACTTGCAATTATTTGAGATTAAAATACACTTTGATTGGACAATGCCAAACAAAAAGGAGTCCAATTTTGAAAACTAAAGCGGCGGTTGCTTTTGAAGCCGCAAGTCCATTGGAAATATTAGAGGTAGACCTGGATGGCCCAAAAGACGATGAAGTTTTAGTTGAAATAAAAGCAACTGGAATATGTCACACTGATGAATACACGTTATCCGGGGCAGATCCTGAAGGAATCTTTCCGTGTATTCTAGGACACGAGGGGGCAGGTATAGTTGTTGAAACTGGAAAAAACGTTAAAGACCTAACTGTTGGAGACCATGTTATACCTCTATACACGCCCGAATGTAGGCAGTGTAATTTTTGCCTGAATCCAAAGACCAACTTATGCCAAGCCATTAGGGTTACCCAAGGTAGAGGTGTTATGCCCGATGGGAAAACAAGATTTAGTTTAAATGGGAAGCCGATTTTTCATTACATGGGTACTTCAACTTTTTCAAACTACACAGTCCTCCCTAGTATAGCATTAGCCAAAATTGATCGTAGAGCACCCTTTGATAAAGCGTGTTATATAGGGTGTGGAGTTACAACTGGAATTGGGGCAGTATTATTTACCTCTAACGCTGAAACAGGTTGCACAGCAGCAGTTTTTGGGTTGGGAGGAATAGGATTAAATGTTATACAAGGTCTATCTATGATTGGCGCTTCAAAAATTATAGGTGTTGATACTAATAATACAAAAAAAGAATGGGGCGATAAATTTGGTATGACCGATTTCATTAACCCGAATGAAATAAAGGGAAGTATTGTAGAACATATTATTGAGATAACCGACGGAGGTGTTGATTTTTCATTCGAATGTATCGGTAAAACTCAGGTAATGCGCGACGCTCTTGAATGCACGCACAAAGGCTGGGGCGAAAGCATAATAATAGGGGTTGCGGGAGCGGGAGAAATGATAATGACACGACCTTTTCAATTGGTAACTGGTCGAACATGGAAAGGAACTGCCTTTGGTGGAGCACGTGGCAGAACGGATGTGCCAAAAATAGTTGACTGGTATCTAGAGAATAAAATCCAAATTGATCCTTTAATTACCCACAAGTTCACTTTAGAAGACATAAATGATGCGTTTACACTAATGAGAGAAGGGCGTTCGATTCGCTCTGTGGTAGAGTTCTAATGAAACTTATCAATAAATTTAAAGCCTTTAATGGCTCTCAAGAAGTTTATTGTCACTTTTCAAAACAATTAAATTGTGAGATGAACTTTGCTATTTATCTTCCAGAACGAGCAAAGAACAATAAGTTTCCAGTCTTATGGTATCTCTCTGGTTTGACCTGCAGTCATGCCAACGTCATGGAAAAAGGCGAATACAGAAAGATAGCTTCAGAGCTAGAAATAATTATTGTATGCCCGGACACAAGCCCTCGAGGAACGGGTGTACCGGATGAGCCCGAAAACTGGCAGTTCGGCAGCGGGGCTGGATTTTATTTAGATGCTACGGAAAAGCCCTATTCAAATAATTATAAAATGTATTCATATATTTCTCAGGAGCTGCAATCAGTTGTTCTTGAATCTTTCCCAATAGATGCATCTAGACAAGGTATCACTGGTCATTCGATGGGGGGGCATGGAGCTTTAACAATTGCGCTAAGAAATCCGAAACTATTCAAAAGTTGCTCAGCTATTGCGCCAATATCGCAGCCCACAACAGCACCATGGTCACAAGAAGCTTACAAAAAATATCTTGGTGATAACGAGAAAAAATGGAGAATTTACGACGCCACGTGTTTATTAGATGATGGATACAAATTTCCGAGATTTTTAGTTGACCAAGGAACTAACGATGAATTCTTGGAAATTGGCCTTAAACCGGAATTATTAAAAGAGGCATGCCAAAGAAATCAAGTAGAGATAGAGCTAAGGTATCATGAAGGATACGACCACTCTTACTTTTTTATTTCAACGGTTTTGGGCGATCACCTTCAGTGGCACAATAAATATTTGAAGTAACTAGGTTTAGCCTTTCGTTAATCACAATGTAAGACTTTTTGATCTGCAAAGAATAGTTGTTCACCATGTTTTCGAAAAGCATTAATGACGCGCTTACCCTCGCTCCCTAAAAGCCAGTTACAAAAAATTTTCGCATTTTCAAATTTTGCCTTATCTGAACCCCTTGGCTTAACTAGAACCAATCCATATTGATTAAAAAGATCTGGATGATTTTCAAAAATAACTGCAAGATTCGATTTATTTTTAAATGATATCCAAGTTGCTCGATCGGTCAACGTTATAGCATCTAGGGCAGCTGCTATATTTAGCGTATTTCCCATTCCAGACCCTGTCTCTTTATACCAGGTCCCTCTTATTTGATAGGGCTTTAAAGATACAGACTCCCATAATTTTAGCTCTTTTTTATGGGTACCACTATCGTCACCTCTTGAAAAAAATGTCAATCTACTTCTTGATATTTTTTTCAAAAAATACGTTAATGAATCGGCACGATCCTTTGAATTCATGTGTTCATGTGGGCCAACAAACACAAAATCATTATACATCAAATCATGTCGATAAAGCCCTAGCCCTTCTTCAACAAACTTTGTTTCATCAGGTTTAGAATGCGTAATAAGAATGTCCCCGTCACCGTTAGCAGCATTTTTCAAAGCTTGGCCTGTTCCCACTGATACAACTCTAACTTTAATTCCCGTCTTTTTAAAGAATTTTGGCAAAATATAGTCGTAAAAACCAGAGTTTTCCGTTGAGGTTGTTGATTGCAGCGTGATAAATTTTTCCTGGCCTTTCTCCGCCAACATCGGCTCATTTAAAAATAAAATCAATAGAAGAAAAAAAATGGCGCAATTATTTTGTAATGACTCAATCATTTTTTAAATCCTTGCCTAAAGCAAAACGCTTAAGGATACTTTGTTCTTTAATATCAGAGAATTGACTACCTTTCACTTGCTCAAGAATTTGCCCATCTTGCAAAAAAATGATTTCTCCTGCCAACCTCTTAGCTTGCTCAATGTTGTGTGTGACCATAATGATTTTGATACCAAGATTATTAATTTTCCTAATCATTCTCTCAATTATATGAACTGAGAATGGATCCAAATTAGAGGTAGGCTCATCAAGTAAAAGAACTCTCGGTTGCCTGGCCAACGCCCTAACAAAAGCTACTCTTTGTTGCTCTCCTGCCGATATTTCCCTTGCAGGCCGTTTTACGAGGTGTACTATCCCCGCCTCCTGAATAAATCGAAACAGTTCACTTTTATCCATCGCACCTCGTTCCAATCCATAAACTATATTCGACCAAACGCTTCTTTTTAGCATTATAGGTTTATGAAATAACATGGTAACGTTTTTAGACAACAGCTCTTTAGAGTTACGAGTGAGTTTTACAGCTCCTGTAGTAGGTCTTGATAGACCAGAAATTATCCTCAAAAATGCAGTTTTACCAGCCCCATTATATCCTAATAGGACTGTTATTAAATTTTTATCTAATGAACATGATAGTCCATCAAAAATCACGCCGTTTTTTGTTTTGAAAACCACATCATGAAATTCAATATAAACCCCACTAATTTCTCGGCCAATATTATTTTTATTCATAATTTTTTACCCTCAACCAAGCCAGCTTTTTGTCTTAAGGCAACTAGCATAAAATTAATAAATAGTGAAATAAATATCAAAATTATCCCTAACGCTAATGCAAAAGTAAGATTACCTTTTGACGTTTCAAGGGCAATAGTTGTCGTCATTACTCGTGTTAAATGATTAATATTGCCTCCTACTATCATTACTGCCCCAACTTCCCCAATTGCTCTACCAAAACCTGCAACCAAAACAGTCGACAAAGAGTATCTTGACTCCCAAAGAATTGTTCTACAAATTACAAACTTAGAAGCTCCCAGTGTGGTCAGTTGATCAAAGTACTCGTCGTTTGCATTTTTCAAAATTTCATATGAAAGAGCTGCAATCACGGGAGTAATAAGTATGGTTTGTGCTAAAATCATAGCTCCCGGACTATATAGAAGTTCTAGAAAATTTAAAGGGCCATTATTCGACAACATTAAATAAAGGAAAAGTCCGACCACTACTGGAGGTAGGCCCAGAAATCCGTTAATCAGACCAACCATAAAAAATGTTCCAGGTATTCTGAAAACAGCAAGAATCACGGCCAAGCTTAATCCTAGAATAGATGCATAGAATGTAGCCAATAGACTAACTCTTAACGATAAAATGACAATTTCAACAAGGTAATCTTCTTGATTTATAATTAAAGAAAATGCAATTAATATTGAATCAATAGTCTCATTCATAATAATATTTTAGATCTAATCTATAATAAAACATAATACTCTAATCACAGAAAACCTAATGAAAGCGCCACAACCAATAGAACAGGACGAAGTGTTCCAAATTCACATTCTAGAACTCGTCTCAAGAACTTTTGCTCTAACCATTCCCCAGCTACCTGAGCCACTAGACCGAACCGTATCAAATGCCTATTTACTTTGCAGGATTGCAGATACAATTGAAGATGACCCTAGCTTATCATTTAAAGAGAAACAGTTTTATAGTAAATGGTTTGCAAATCTTGTTAAAGACTTTACTCCTGCCGACAAATTTGCAGATGAACTCGCTCCCAAGCTTGGAGACACGGTTACAGATGCTGAGAAAAAATTAATTGAAAAATGTGGTTCTGTCCTGAAAATTACCCATTCATTGACAGGATCAGAGAGAGCAGCAATGCTCGAATGCCTAGAGGCAATGACCACCGGAATGGTTAAATACCAAGGAAAGGAAACTCTAGAAGGATTAAGAAATCAGGAAGAATTAGATCTTTACTGTTATTACGTAGCAGGAGTGGTTGGAGTGATGCTGACAAAATTATTTCTCGAATATGGCAAAGATTGGAGTGAAAAAACAAGGCATGGCATGGAGACGTTAGCCATATCATTTGGACAAGGTCTACAAATGACAAATATTATTAAGGATTTTTGGGATGATAGAAAAAGGGGAGCTTGCTGGTTGCCTCAATCTGTTTTTAAGCCTCTTGGAATCTCTCTAGAACAAATGGATTTAGAGAACTCCAATAATTTTAAAAAGGGAATAGAACAAATTATCTCAGTAGCACGCAAACATTTGGTTAATGCTTTTCATTATACAATTCTCATTCCCAAAAAGGAAAAAGGAATTAGAATGTTCTGCTTATGGGCTATTCTTATGGCAACGCTTACTTTATCGAAAGTTAAAAATAGCGCTGATTTTATTAACGGGCAGAACGTAAAAATATCGAGAACGACAGTTTCACTTATAATTTTTTTCAGTAATCTTTGTAATAAATCTAATTTTATTCTTAGAATATTGTTTAAGCTTACAACTATTAAAATCTAAAGAAAAAAAATGATTGGTATAATCGCGGCAATGAATTCTGAGTATGCGCTTTTTAAAACAAAAAGAGATAAGCTATTCGATGGCACTGAATATAAGATTGTTAAAAGTGGAATAGGACCTCAAGCTGCAGCGCATGCAACACTGCAACTTATCAATTCAGGTTGTGACACTATCGTAGGCTGGGGTTTTGCAGGAGGCTTATCCAGAGACTTTGATTGCGGTCAAATCATCATCGCGAATCGGTTTGTTGCTGAAAATACTCATTATTACTCCTCGACGCCTTTACACCAAGAGTTCATGAATCGACTTCAATCATTAAATCCTTACGAAGGTACGATTTTCGCCGCAGATAAGCCTATTTTTAACTCAGTGGAAAAACAGGACCTCGCTAAAAAATATAATTCTGTTGCCGTAGACATGGAGTCACTTGGAATAATTTCTGTGGCAGAACAAAGAGCAATCCCATATTTCTGTATCAGAGTTATATTAGACGATTCAAAAACTACACTACCATCTTGGGTTTCACCCTTATTCGAAGAAACAGAATCAATAAAAAAAGTGGTATTACTTTTAAAAGAACTGCTCAAACCTGTTGAACTTTATAATCTAATTAGATTAGCCTTTCTCTATAAACGGGGAGCAGTAAAATTAAATCGAGTTTCTAAAATGTTATCCAAGCAATAAAGTTATATGTTTAAATTTTTTTTCCAGTCATTTACTCGTAGGTGTATAGACCACCCGTGGCCGGTCATCGTATTTAACGTTTTATTAATAGTGATAGCTACAAACTTCACAATAAACAATATTAAGATAAATACGAATACCGAAGATATGTTATCCGAAGAGCTCAATTGGCGTAAGTATCATTCAACATACAAATCTGCCTTTCCTAATACTACTGATAACCTAGTTCTGATAGTTGAAAGCTCAAAGTCGAATAATGTATCGCTCGCAACCCGTAAACTTATAGAAAAATTACAAGCTACAGATATGTTCAGTAGTGTTCTCGCCATTAGAGAAACAGAATTTTTTAAAAAAAATAAGCTTCTTTTCCTAAGTAATGAGGAGCTCAACGAAATAGTCAATAAATTAATAAGAGCCCAACCCCTGCTTGGTGTGCTAGCCCAAAACAATGATTTTCTTGGAATCTTAGGGCTATTTCAAAATCTCAAACAAAACTCAACGAATCTAAATATAAGTCAAATTAATTTATTTCTGAAAAAAATTAACGGCTCAATCGACAACACAATTAACAATGTTCAATCACCTATTAATTGGGATTCATTAATAGAAGAGCAAAAATCTGAAAACACCGGTAGCCAAATAATCATCTTACAGCCAAAACTAAACTTTGCAAAACTACTGCCTGCAGAAGAGAGCATTGAAATTGTAGACAAAATAATTTCCGAAACACAAAAAGAAGCTATTGATCCATTCTATGTAACCATCACCGGCGGTGCAGCGTTAGCTTATGATGAATTAAAAAGCGTGAGCGATGGAACAAAAACTTCAGGGATACTAGCACTTTTTTTTGTTCTCGTTATACTTTTTTTAGCCTTCAAATCTATTTCAATAATATTTGCGATATGCGTGAATTTGTTGGCTGGATTAATACTCACCGCAACTTTTGCAACGTTGGCAGTTGGAACACTGAATATGATATCAATTGCCTTCGCTGTTCTCTACATTGGTCTGGCGGTCGATTTTGCAATACACATTTGCATGATGTACTTAGAAAACTGTCCCGAAAAACGACAAAAACAAGCAATTGAAAGCGCGGTTGCGAGCCTCAGAAAAAGTTTAATTTTTTGTACGTTGACTACCTCGATAGGATTCTTTTCATTCATTCCGACAGATTACCAAGGAGTAGCAGAGCTCGGACTTATCTCTGGGGTTGGAATGCTCCTGAGTCTCATTCTTAGTTTCACTTTTCTACCTTCACTTTTAAGTGTTCTCCCTAAACCGAAAATATACAGGCCTCAAAAAAAATTTCTCGATACTAATAAAAACTTTCTTTTAGCAAAAATTATTACCATCACACTTTGTATTCTAGCTGTAGGGGGGTTGTTTAATATTCAAAATTTAAAATTTGATAACAACCCAATTAATTTAAATAATAAAAATGCCCCGTCTGTTCAAGGCTTGAAAAAACTCAAAACGTTAAATCAAGACGATAGCTTTTCCGTGTCAGTACTGATTCCTAATCAAAAAGCAGCTATCGAGTTTACGCGACAACAAAAAGAAAATAGTAAAATCGAAAAGATAGAATCAATAGAAAGTTACATCCCAACCGAGCAGAGACAGAAAATTACTTTAATCGAGGAGCTCAATTTTTTCTTTGGTGGGGGAATTGAAGCGCGACAAGAAAATTCGATTGATTCAGAGTTTTATAGTAAAAGAATCGAAATTTTTCTTGAAGATTTCAAACCCGAGACAAAAGAAGAAGGTCTTCTTATCGAGAACATCAAGAGCCTACTTGATAAGATCACACAATTAGAAGAACATGAAAAAATTAAAGTATTTAGACTCCTTAATAAAAATATATTTTATTACTTTGAAGATTTTATAAACTCGATCTCTTTTGCTTTATCCCCTGAAAGGGTGAATACCTCGAATCTTCCGAGTGAATTGAAGTCCCTGTGGGTCAGCCAAAATAAAGAGTATCGAATAAAACTCACACCGAGAAATAAAACAAATGAAATCGATATAGAGACATTTCAAGAATTGATAGGCGAAGAAAGATATGTTTTTACAGGGGCTCCTATTATTAACTCAGAGGCCGGTCACTCTGTCACCCTAGCATTTACTCAGGCCATTACAACTGCATTGTGTATTATTTTTTTGATGTCCTATCTATTAACTAAGAGGATAAAGTTTGTCTTTGCGTTGTTGGCACCATTATTACTAGCAACCTTAGGCGTTGTGTTTTTTCTAACCTTATTTTCGTTCTCGATCAACTTTGCTAATATTATAGCACTCCCTCTCCTGCTCGGGATCGGCATAGATAGTAGCATTCATGTGTTTCATCGGATGAAAAAACATAATTCAACAAACTCTTTTTACTCAACCAGCACCACCAGAGCTGTTATTTTTAGCGCCCTTACAACATCTTTGAGTTTTGGTAGTCTGGCGATCTCGTCTCATAGCGGAACAGCAAGCTTAGGAATTTTGTTAATGATTGGTTTGACTTTCATAACTGTCGCTGTTCTCTCAATTATTCCCAATGTATTAAGGCAAAGCTATGGGACTTAAAAAACCTTGGGATGTTTTAGTAACCCAATATTTTGTTAGGAAAATAGCAAGATTTAAATTTATTAAGCCTAATCATATTACTTTTATCCGCTTACTATTTGCCTCATCATGTATTCTAATGCTTTCTCGAGCCGAATTTATATATGGCTCTTTTTTATTTGCAATGGCAAATCTAATGGATCATTTGGACGGTGAATTCGCAAGATTTACCCATACAAAATCTGAATTCGGTCATTGGTTCGATCTAATAACTGATGGGTTTACAATCGTTGGTTTTTTTATCGCACTCGGTATTGGTTTTTCCGAAACACTCGGTATGCCCCCTTTAATAAGTGGATTCATAAGCGGAATCTCAATTTTATTCATATTTATAATTAGAAGTAAAATTGAACAGGCTCACGGAAAAAAAGAAATCCAACAAAAATCATTTTATGGATTTGAAAGCGAGGATATCCTTTACTTAGTTCCGCTACTTGCGTTAACGGACACATTAATTTATTTCCTTTACCTGTCGCTAATTGGAAGCCCAATCGGTGCTATCATAACCTACAAAATTTATAAAAAACTATGAAAAACAAGGAAAACGTACTAGTCACAGGTGCAAATGGATTTCTTGGTAGCGCACTGGTAAGACAGCTTAAACAAAAGTTTAACGTCAAAACCCTTGTAAGGAAAACAAGTGATCTAACAAATCTAGAGGGACAGAATATTGAAGTGATATACGGAGACTTACGAGATAAAGACTCTTTATTTCGTGCATGCAGGGGTGTTTATGCCGTTTTCCATGCCGCTGCCGACTACAGACTTTGGGTAAGAAATTCAGAAGAATTATATGAATCCAATGTTACCGGAACAAAAAATTTACTTGAGGCTGCATACAAATCAGATGTAAAAAAATTAGTCTATACAAGTAGTGTAGCGGCTCTGGGCACGAACCCTGATGGTGCGCCTGCTAACGAAGAGACTCCAGTAGCAATAGAGCAAATGATAGGTCATTACAAAAGGTCAAAATTTTTGGCTGAGCAGACTGTCTTATCTTTTTTCAAAGACACACGATTTCCAATTATTATTGTCAATCCTTCAACACCAATAGGTCCTCGAGATATTAAACCGACCCCAACTGGAAGAATATTAAAAGACGCTGCTAATCAATTGATTCCTGCTTACGTCAATACCGGCCTTAATCTAGTACACGTTGACGATGTCGCAATGGGACATTTTCTAGCGTTAAAAAAAGGCATTCCAGGTAGAAAGTATATTTTGGGAGGAGAGAATTATTCGCTTCTGGAAATTCTCAGAATGGTCGCTCAAATTCAGGGTACAAGAGAGCCAATGATTCGACTCAACAGACATATGCTCTATCCGTTTGCTTGGCTTTGGGAGTTGTCTGCTTTCTTATTTAATTTAAACGAACCCCTTCTAACAGTAGACGGATTAAAAATGGCTTCTAAAAAGATGTATTTCTCCTCTGAACGAGCTAAAGACGAACTGGGCTATAACTACCGTGACCCAAAACAAGGTATTATTGACGCAATTAATTGGTTTGCCAAAAATTAATTAAATATTGGCCAACCCATTTCATCTGTTGACATCAAATTTTAAAGATAGAAGCAAACTCAAAAATATCCAAACAAGATCTCTCGCTCTTCTTACTAAAGAAGCAGATAAGCCCAATTCCGCCGAGCCTAAAAGTATTTCAGAACCTACAAAAAAAGCCCCCTCTTGGGTTCCAATTGCAGATGGGATGAAGAAAGTCATGGTTCGCACCAGCTGAATTAAGCTCTCGAGTATAATCGCATCCTCTAATGTAAGTGGTCTACCTAAAAACAAAAAAATTAGATAAAGCTCGATAACCCCGAAAAACCAGTTCAGAGAGGCAAAGAGGAATGATAATGCAAGGCGTATTTTGTTAGTTGAGTAGAACCTGTTGAAAGTATTATCAACATTCTCTACGTCCTCGAGAAATTTTTTAAATTTCATTTTAGAAGTTCGTTCAATTAAAAATCTAGCAATTTTCGATAAAACACGGTTACGTTGCAAAACGAAAAAGGTAAATAGAGAAAAAATAGCTATTACTAATAGTAAAATAGCTGTCTTTTTATGAGTAAAACTAACTTCAGAATTATCCAATGATAGGAAAAAGGCAAAGCCGATTAATAAAACAAGCGACAGCATACTGACCGTTTTTGAGATTATTAACGCAGAAGTTGAGTCAACGTAAGAAATATTATAATTGGTTTTTAATATCCAAGCTTTTAATGGCTCACCACCTAGGGACGCCGCCGGTAAAATATTATTGTATGCTTCCCCTATCATTCTAATGACAAAAAAGCGTCCCGCCCAAGATAGGTTGAATCTAATAGAAGTAAAAGTCATTTGCCAACTAACTGAGTCTGATCCAAAATAAAGGATAAAAATCGAAAAGATTAGAAAGAATCCATTAAAACCGAGGAAAATAATTTGATTTAAGATATTATTTAAATTACTTAACGACAAAAAGTAAGAGAATAAAGCTAAGCCTAATAAAAAGAACAAAATTTTAGGTAATTTACTCTGCATCTGAAAGAATTAAAATTTAAAATATCATTATTATGAATATCTCTACAACATTGCAATTAGAAACTTCATTTTCTCAACTTAAATCTAGGCTAGACGAAATCATAAGCGATTACTATAAAAACGACGAATTCGTAATCGTTCCAAACTTCTTACCTGAAGACGTGATTAAGATCATGGAGAAAGAGTGCTTAAGGCTAAATGATAATATCCACCGAAGTTTTATTCCGAAACACAAAAAAGGCGGTAGTATCTCACGAAGTACGATATATGAAAAAACAAATATTTTTAAAGAGATTTATGAGTCAAATGATTTGCGTGAGATTCTTTGTAAAATAACAAATGAAAAATTGGAGCTATGCCCGGAGGATGATCAACATGGCTGCGCTTTATATTACTATAATGAAGAGGGCGACTTTATTGGTTATCATTTTGATACATCTTATTATGTTGGCAAAAGATATACGCTACTCATCGGTATAATCGATAAATCATCTTGCTATTTGGAATATGAACTATTCCACAAACATAAACATTCCGAAGTCAAAAGAAATAAAACCAAAATTGAACCTGGTTCACTAGTATTATTTAATGGTGACAAACTAAGGCACAGAATAACACCAGCGAAAAAAAATGACTTGAGAATTGTACTTACTTTAGAGTATGTTTCAGATGCTGCTATGAATCCATTCTTAAAATTTGTTTCAAATATGAAAGATTCAATAGCTTATTTTGGATTTAGAAATGTTTTCCAAACGAGAAACAAATAAATGCATGCAATTATATTAGCAGCCGGTACGGGGACTCGCCTACGGAAAGCTCATAATAGACCTAAAATTCTGTTGAATTTCAATAATAAATCACTTCTAGAACGACACATCGAGAACTTAAAGTTAAATAAGATAAAAAACATTACCATTGTAGTGGGCTATCAAAATCAACTGATTGCTGAAAAGATAGAAAGCTTGAACTACCCACAAATTAATATCATCACCAACCCAGAGTATGAATTAGGATCCATCTTAAGTGTATTTCATGGCTTAAAATCAACTACTGCTGAGGAAGACATTTTATTAATGGATGGTGATGTTCTGTATGATAATAAAATTTTAAACCTGTTAGTTAGGGCCGAAGAGAGTTCCCTTGTCTATGATACAGAATTTGAAGACGACGACGAGCCAGTTAAAGTTTGCATGGTGAACAATCAAATTCAAGAGTTTGGCAAAGGTAAATTTTCGAGAGAAAAATTCACTTCAATCGGTGAATCAGTTGGCTTTTTCAAAATTAAATACCCCGATACACTTAAATTCAATAGCGTTTGTAATACAATGATTGCTGAAGGAAAAAACCAGCAACCTTATGAAGATGCTATCGAGAATATTATAAAGAAAAAAGCTTTTAATTTTAAACCTCTTGATATCACCGGATTTCCGTGGACTGAAATTGATTTTCCTGAAGATATTGAAAGAGCCAAAACTGAAATAATAAAAGTATTAGAAAATAATGAATAAGAAAACTACTCAATTCAGATCACTGTTAGAGTCAAAAAGCCTTGAATTCATCATGGAAGCTCATAATGGAATAAGTGCAAAAATCGTTGAAGAGGCAGGATTTAAAGGAATCTGGGCAAGTGGACTCGCATTATCTGCACAGTACGGAGTCAGGGATAACAATGAAGCTAGCTGGACACAAATCGTAGATATGATTGAGTTTATGTCGGATGCAACTGAAATACCGATACTTTTAGATGGTGACACTGGATATGGAAACTTCAACAACCTAAGAAGATTAGTAAAAAAATTAGAACAGAGAGACATTGCTGGAGTTTGCATAGAAGATAAAATCTTTCCAAAAACCAACAGTTTCATTAAGGGAGAAAAACAACAACTCGCGGATATAGCAGAATTTTCAGGAAAAATTGCTGCTGGAAAAGATTCACAACTCGATGACGAGTTCTCAATTATTGCTAGGGTTGAAGCATTCATAGCAGGTTTTGATTTGAAAGAGGCCATAAACAGAGCAGAAGCATACCGAGTCGCTGGAGCCGACGGAATCCTTATTCACAGTGCCTTATCTAATCCATCTCAAATCTTAGATTTCACGAGGGAATGGGGCGGACGATGTCCACTAATTATAGTCCCCACCAAATACTATAATACCCCAACAGAAGTTTTTAAAAAATCAAATATTCAACTCATAATTTGGGCAAACCATCTCATCAGAAGTTCAGTTAAGTATATGCAAACAGTTGCCTCAAATATACAGAGGAAAGAAACAGTTACAGAAATTGAAGACAATGTAGCGACTGTGGAGGAACTGTTCAGACTACAAGGATCTGAAGAACTACTTGATGCCGAGAAGAAATATTTCGGTGAAACATCATCGAATTGCAGAGCAATTATATTGGCTGCTTCTAGAGGAGAAAATTTTGAAAGCCTAACCCAAAACAGTCCAAAAACAATGCTCTCTATAAACGGAAAGTCAATTTTAGCGAGAACTCTAGAAAGATTAAAAAGAGCTGATATCAATGATGTTATAGTAATAGGAGGATATGCTGCTGAAAAAATTAATCTACCTAATATCCGTTTACTAAAAAATCCAAAGTTTAACAACTCAGGAGAATTAGCCTCACTTTTAGTCGCCGAGAATGAATTCACAGATGACATGGTAATACTTTACGGAGATATAATTTTTAGAGGTTATATATTAAAAGGATTGATCGATTCAAATAGAGAAATAACCGTAATCGTCGACTCGACTAAAATCCAATCAAATAACGAAAACCTAGCAGATTATGTCTATTGTAGCGAAGAGGATAACCGAGAACTCTGGGGAAGAGATATAGAGCTCAAGCAAATAGTTAATTCTGAACAGAGCTCCACACACAAAATCTGTGGACAATGGATTGGAATGATAGGGATTAAAAATCAAGGAAAAGAATGGGTAGAAGAGGCAGTTAAGCAATTGTCAAATGAAGCAAATTTTCAAAATTATTCATTAATTGATTTGCTAAACAGAATAATCTTAAATGGCCATCAAGTCCGAGTAATCTACATCCATGGCCACTGGTTAAATGTTAATTCCTTGAATGACCTTGGAAAAGCCGGTGACTTTTCGTTTTACGACAGTTAATTATGATTAGAGCAGGGTCATTTATAAATATCGCTTTTGACTATGGGTTTAATATTTATTCGGGCGTGCCCTGTTCCTTTCTCACGCCATTCATTAACGAAGTTATATCAAATGATAAATTGAAATATATCCCTGCTAGTAACGAGGGGGACGCCATAGCTATTGCATCGGGAGCTTGGCTTGGAAAGAAAAGAGGAATAGCAATGATGCAAAATTCTGGGTTAGGCAATGCGATTAGCCCACTTACTTCTTTAAACTTCCCATTCAAAATACCAGTTCTTGTAATTTGCACTTTACGGGGAGAAATTGGATTGCGCGATGAGCCGCAACATGAATTAATGGGGCAAATAACTACCCAATTATTTGAAGAAATTAGGATACCTTGGGAGTACTTTCCAAAAAAATCAAGTGAGTTAAAGGCAACCTTTTCCAGAGTTGATAAACATTTTAAAGCGGCAAGCAGGCCATTTGCTCTGATAATGAAAAAAGGTACGTGCAAAGATGAAAACCAGTTAAAACAAAAAAGGAAAAGATATTATCGAGTTAAAAAAATCAAAGAATTTGATTACTTCCAAGGAACACAAAAACCTACAAGAGCAAAGATACTATCTAGCTTAATTAACATAACAGATTCGAAAAAATCACTTGTCTTAACGACTACCGGATTTTCCGGGCGAGAGCTTTATCAAATCAATGATGGCTCTAATCAATTTTATATGGTTGGCTCAATGGGATGTGCTCCGTCTTTAGGCCTGGGACTGGCTATTTCTCGACCCGATTTTAAAATCTTCATAGTCGATGGCGATGGAGCTGCACTAATGCGATTAGGAAATCTTGCTACTGTCGGCTCTCAGCAACCTAAAAATTTCTTTCATTTACTGCTAGATAATGAATCACATGAATCTACCGGAGGGCAAAATACGCAATCAAACGCGATTGACCTCGCGGGTGTAGCTTTTGCTTGCGGCTACAAAAATGTTATTCGAAGCAATTTCATAAAAAGCACATTTTTTGATACCATTGGACCGACTTTTGTTCATATCAAAACTAAGAGTATAAAAAACATAGCGCTACCAAGACCTTCAATTACACCCGCAGAACAAGCAATTAGACTTAGAAATTATTTAAATGATACTACTTAATCCAGGCCCTGTTACACTAACAAATCGTGTAAAAAACTCACTTTTAAAAGAAGATCTATGCCACAGAGAACCAGAGTTTAACGAACTACAACAAAATATAAGAGAAAAGCTTCTTCTAGTTTATAATCTTGGCGATTGTGATTGGACATCAATCCTTTTGACAGGCTCGGGAACTGCTGCGGTCGAGGCTCTTATAACCTCACTAGTGCCAAAAAACAGCAAATTGCTCATTGCTGAAAACGGAGTCTACGGCGAAAGAATCAAAAAAATTGCGGCAGCGTTTCAAATCGATAATGATCAAATCAAATCCGATTGGGTTGAAGCCATTAATTTAGTTTCATTGGAAAAAGCAATAGCTACAAAGAATTATAGCCATCTTGCCTTGGTTCATCATGAGACAACAACAGGCCGCTTAAACAAATTAGACCAAATTCTAGATATATGTGAAAAATATGAATGCAAGATTTTACTTGATGCGGTCAGTAGCTTCGGCGCAGAGGATATAGATTTTAATAATAATGTAATAGCCGGCGTTGCTGCAACTGCTAATAAATGTCTTCACGGAGTTCCTGGAATATCCTTTGTCATCGCAAACAAAAAATTTCTTGTAAGCGAAAAAGACCCGAAAAGGTCAGTATATCTTAATCTTTATGATTACTTTTCTGCTCAGGAGAAGAAAACGACTCCATATACTCAATCAGTACAATGTATGTATGCTCTTAATGAAGCTCTCGATGAATACATAGAAAGTGGCGGTCTTAGAGTCCGGCAAAGTCTCTATAAAACTAGAATCAATTATTCCGAAAATTTCTTGAGGGATTTAGGCGTATCTACATTATTAAAAAAAGAGGAAGCTTCCTGCGTACTTCGCTCCTTTAACATTCCAAGTAGTTTTACTTATGAGAGCATTCATGACCATCTAAAAGCAAGTGGTTTTATAATATACTCAGGTCAGGGTCAATTTAGAGACAAGTTATTTAGACTTTCATTTATGGGAAATATATCTCCAAGAGATTTAGAAAATTTAAAGTTATCTTTTCAGTGTCTTTTTACTTAACTTTATTTTAGATTCTATAAATGACCGGAAGTTCTCTCGGTCGAGCCCGGCCTCAACAAGCATATCCTCTCGAGAGCCATGAGCTAATAATTTATCAGGTAAACCGTAATTAAAAATATATGTTGCCATGCCCTCGCCTAACAAAAATTCGTTTACCGCGCTACCTGCACCCCCTTCCACCACACTTTCTTCTATAGTAAAAAGCACGTCGTGGCTATCCCCGATTTGAATCAACTTTTTCTCATCCAGAGGTTTGATAAATCGCATGTCTACCAGAGTCGCGTTAATTTCCGAGGCAACATCTTTTGCAATCTCAAGAACGGAACCAAAGGATAAAATAGCAATAGAATTGCCTTCTATGATTGTTCTTGATTCTCCAATAGGTATAACCGTCATTTCCTTTTTTATGTCTGCACCAGGGCCTACACCTCTCGGGTACCGTACTACAGCGGGCTTATCCAACCTGAATCCAGTATGCAACATCTGTCTACATTCATTTTCATCCGATGGTGCCATGATAACAATGTTGGGCAGACACCTGATAAAGGACACATCATAACTTCCATTATGGGTGGGACCGTCCGCTCCGACGACACCAGCCCGATCGACTGCAAATAAAACAGGAAGAGACTGGTTAACAACATCATGCACTAGTTGGTCAAACGCCCTTTGTAAAAAAGTAGAATAGATAGCAACGACTGGCTTCAAGCCCTCGCATGCCATACCAGCCGCAACATTTACACAGTGCTGTTCAGCTATGGCAACATCAAAATAACGTTCGGGATATAGTTGCTCAAACTTTACCAAGCCAGAACCTTCACGCATAGCCGGCGTCAGCGCAACCAGGCTTTCGTCAGACGTTGCCATATCGCAAAGCCATTCTCCAAAGACCTGACTATAAGTCAGGCCCCCCTTCTTCTCGGTAGCCTTGATTCCTTCATCTGGATCAAATGAGGAGACTCCATGGTACTTGACCGGATCTTGTTCCGCCAAACTGTACCCTTTCCCTTTTTTAGTGATGACATGTAAAAATTGAGGGCCTCTCAATTTTTTTAGATTTTTTAATGTTGCGAGGAGAGTAGGGATATCATGGCCATCAATTGGTCCGATATAGTTAAATCCAAATTCTTCAAACAAGGTTCCTGGTACCACTAACCCTTTAACATGCTCTTCTGTTCTGCGTACTGCTTCCCATGCGGATGGCATTTGTTTAAGGACTTTTTTACTTCCTTCCCGTAAACTTGTATAAATTTTACCTGACAATATTTGGGCGAACCTATTTGATAATGCGCCGACATTAGGTGAGATTGACATGTCGTTATCGTTTAATATTACTAATATGTCTGCTTCAAGATCACCCGCATGGTTGAGAGCTTCAAACGCTAACCCAGCTGTCATAGCACCGTCCCCAATTACGGCAACGCAGTGTCTTTCTATTTTTTCTAGTTTAGATGCTATTGCCATACCGAGTGCGGCGCTAATCGAAGTGCTAGAATGCCCTACTCCGAATGTATCGTATACACTCTCCTCGCGCTTGGGAAAAGGTGCAAGTCCATCAGTTTTGCGAATAGTTTCTAGTTTACTTTTCCGACCCGTCAAAATTTTATGGGGGTAAGCCTGATGGCCTACATCCCAGACAATTCGGTCATGCGGGGTATTGTACAAATAATGCAACGCAACAGTCAGTTCAACTGAGCCTAACCCAGAAGCAAAGTGCCCTCCACTTGAACTAACCGAGTTAACCAAGAAATTTCTTACATCATCGGCGACCTCTTTCAAGGAGGATTCCGGCAGTTCCCGCAATTGCTCTGGAGAATCTATTTTATCAAGAAGCGGATAAGTCACATTTTTATAAGAAAATTTTTCGGTACTCATTTATTTCAATCGCTCCTGCACGTATTGACATTATTGTAAAACAAACTTAGCCGGGATTGGGAAATTATTTTATTTTAATACGATTCTAATGGAATCTTTAAAGCTTAAAGGATCGTAAAAATTGTTATATAATCATAAAAAAAAGCTATGGGGTATGTTAAAAATACGATAGACTTCACGACTGGGTTTTATTAAGCGTACGAAAAACGCATTTTTGTGCAAAAACAAGAGGAATTTGATATGGGTGTCCCACTAATTCAGCAGCTAAGGGTAGGTTCTTATATATTAAAACAAAAATTGAAGGGCAATAGGAAATATCCATTGGTTCTAATGTTAGAACCATTATTCAGATGTAACTTAGCATGCGCTGGATGCGGAAAAATTGATTACCCAGACGAGATTTTAAATAAAAGATTATCTTTTGACGAATGTATTAGCTCTGTTGAAGAATGTGGCTCGCCAATGGTTTCAATAGCTGGCGGTGAACCATTGATACACAAAGAAATGAGCGCCATTGTTAGTGAACTTGTCGAACGCAAAAAATTCATATATCTTTGTACTAACGCCCTTTTGTTGGATAAAAAGATGGACGAGTATACTCCATCTCCTTACCTAACATTTTCCATACATTTAGATGGAGACAAAGAACGGCATGACGCGTCCGTGTGTCGAAATGGTGTTTACGATAAATGTGTGGAAGTTATCGAGAAAGCCTTGAGTCGCGGCTTTAGGGTTACCGTAAACTGCACCCTTTTCCAAGGTGAGAGTGCAGAGGAAGTTGCTGAGTTCATGGACAATATGATGAATTTGGGAGTGGAAGGTGTCACTATCTCTCCAGGATATTCGTATGAAAGAGCTCCAAGACAAGATGTATTCCTAAAACGAACTGGAAGTAAAAATCTTTTCAGAAAACTTTTTCAACTAGGGAAAAATAAAAATTGGAGGTTCAACCAGTCGAGCCTGTATTTAGACTTTTTAGCAGGCAATCAAACCTACCACTGCACACCTTGGGGCAACCCCACAAGAAACATCTTTGGCTGGCAGAAACCCTGTTATTTGCTCGTTGGGGAGGGTTATACAAATACTTTCAAGGCACTAATGGAAGAGACAAATTGGAATCAATATGGCACCGGTACAAACCCTAAATGCGATGACTGCATGGTCCATTCAGGGTACGAGGCGACTGCAGTTGACGACACCTTTAAAAGTCCTCTAAAGGCTTTATCAGTATTCGTGAAAGGGCCTCGTACCTCCGGAGCTATGGCCCCCGAAGTTCCATTCCATTACAGTGAGGATTCCAGTGTTAACAAGTTCAGCCGAATAAAAATAGTTGAATCAAAAAGCTGCAGCAAAAGCAAGGTTGCCTAGACTTCCTTAAGCCGTGCTTATAATTTCGTTAACTTGCGTATCTATTTGGCTGGGGCTTGTTCTAATACCCTCTAGACCATGGTCCACCAGAGAGAGGATCGAGGCGGCCCCAAATAAACTAGACTTAAACCCCATCGAGGTAACGGCGCTAATACCAGCTCGCAATGAAGAAGCGCATATTAAGAATTTGGTTGATAAATTAGCTCACTCTAACCTTTTCAAGCATATCATCGTTGTTAATGATGAGAGTACCGACAATACTCTGGGTGAACTAAGAGCAGTAAAAGCAGGAAACTTCACTATTGTAGACGGCTCAGCTCCTCCAGAGGGCTGGGTTGGCAAAGTTTGGGCCCTGCACCAAGGATCAGTTGAAATCCAGACACAGTTCACATTGCTGATTGATGCTGATATCGAATTTGACGAGGCTACTCTACAATCGATATTTAAGAAAACTTATTCTGAAAAACTTCAGCTAACCTCGGTAATGGCATTGTTAAAAATCGAATCTAGCTGGGACAAATTGATGATACCTGCTTTTATTTATTTTTTTAAATCATTATATCCTTTTAATCTATCAAATAATAAAAAATACCAAACTGTCGCAGCTGCCGCAGGTGGATTTATTCTTATTGAAACCTCAGCATTGTGGAATATAGGCGGATTTAATTCACTAAAAAATGCACTGATAGATGATTGCACTTTAGCAAAACTCATCAAAAGAAATGGCGGTAATACTTGGATCGGATTAAGCAAAGGAATAAGAACAAAAAGAAGCTACTACAATCTGTTAAATATTTGGTCAATGGTTGAGCGCACGGCTTTTACTCAGCTGAATTATTCTTTAACTATGTTGTTTTTATGCACATTTGCGATAGTCCTAATGTTTGTTGTCCCCATAGTAGGTCTAATCTTTTTTAATGGGTTTATTGCAACAATAAGCGCTATTTCAATATTAATCATGGGATTTACTTACCTCCCTGTCGTTAAGTATTACGAACTAAACACCCTAAACAGCTTTACCTTACCACTTGCTAGCCTATTGTTCTTACTAATGACATGGACTTCAGCTATAAAATATATGACCGGCAGGAGAAGCAAATGGAAAGGAAGGATTTATAAAAAGTGATTCGACAATTTATACTTTTATTTTTAATTATTTTTATTACTAATGTCTATTCGAAAGATATTGAACAACTTGTCTACTTTGAAAAGCCAGAAGAGGCCGTGAGAGCATTTGAGACGCTTACGATCAATTTGTTAAAAATGTCCAACGCCGAACCTAAAAGTCAACGTTTCATCTACGCATTAAGCCGAATAGAGAATTTATTTGATTTTAAAACAATAGGAGCACTTATCCTAGGCAAACACGCGGAAAATAAAAATGAAGATTTAGAGATTGAATTTATAGAAGAGCTACGAAATCTGACAGCTAGAACGATGGTTACGAATTATATTAATTATTCAGGACAAAAATACAAAACAATTAAAATTACAAGAACTGAAAAGAGAGCTTTTATTTTTACAGAATTTTACATCTCGGATAACGAAACTATACCCTTTAGATTTGTTTTAAAAAACAACGAGGGGAATTGGAAAATTATAAATATTATTGCCTCTGGGGTTTCTGAATTATCTGTAAAAAAAATCGAGTACCAGTCTTTTCTAGAAACAAAAACACTATCCGACCTTATTCAAGAAATAAAACGTAAAAATCAAATTTGACTCTCATAAAATTCAATAAAAAGAATTAATTGATGAGAATTTGATACAATTATGGCACTATAAGTTATGGGCAAAATTAACAGGGAATGAAAAATGAGGACTAAATTTTATACTTACCTCGGAATAATCTTAGCTTCTTGCGTTTTTTTAAACGGTTGTGGGACGACTGGAAAGAATTCCGATCCTTTTGAGAAAACTAATAGAAAATTTTATTCATTTAACGATGCAATTGATAAAAAATTAGTGCAACCAGTTGCCGAAACTTATGTAAAAATTACGCCTGGTATATTTCGAGACGGAGTCACAAACTTCTTTGATAATCTAGGTTATATCAACACCATTTCAAACGACCTTCTTCAAGGTAAAGTCAACTACGCCGTCCAAGACTCTGCACGCTTTGTTTTAAATTCTACGTTTGGCTTAGGAGGCCTTTTTGACCCTGCTTCTAAAGTCGGTCTTAAAAAAAGGTCCGAAGATTTAGGCCAAACCCTTGCGGTCTGGGGTGCATCTGAAGGCTCCTATCTAATGGTGCCCCTAATGGGTCCAAGCTCTGGCAGAGATATTACTTCGCCAGTTATGTCAGTAGCTACAAATCCGATGACTTATATTGCGTCAGTTTTCACTATTCCAATAGGATTCCTAAAAGCGGTTAACTCCAGAGCTAATTTATTAGATGCCACCCGTATGAGAGACCAAGCCGCCTTAGACCCTTATACTTTTGTCCGGGAAGCATGGAGACAAAAACGAAATTATGATATTTTTGACGGCAATCCACCGACGGTAGATGATAATTTTGATCAAATTCTCGATGGTGAAACAGATATAGGTGTACTAAAAGTTTACTAGCGAATAAATTTAAAAATTATTTAATTACAAATTCTGGGCTTTGTGGCGCAAATAGTGATCCATTATTAAAAGGGCCATCATTGCTTCGGCAATTGGTACTGCTCTAATGCCGACGCAAGGGTCATGTCGGCCGAAAGTTGATATAGTAACTTCATTTCCTTCAAGATCAATCGTATTACTCTTTTGCTTAATACTAGAGGTAGGTTTAAGTGCCAAATTACAAACAATATTATCTCCATTTGAAATGCCCCCCAAAATTCCGCCAGCGTGATTGGTAGCAAAACCACTAGAATCAATTTCATCTTTATTTTCAGAACCTCTCATCTCAACCACATTAAAACCCTCTCCTATTTCCACCCCCTTAACTGCATTAATACTCATCATTGCTTTCGCTATATCCGCATCTAATCTATCAAAAATAGGCTCGCCAAATCCGGCAGGTGTATTTTCAACCTCTACTGTTACTAGGGCACCGACCGAATCACCAACTTGCTTTAATTTGTCAAATAAGTCTTCTAGGTCTTGTATTTGATGAGGATCCGCTGAAAAAAAAGGATTTTTATCAATAAATGCCCTATCTACGAAATCAAGTTTAATGTCTCCGATTTTTGATAGGTATCCATAAATATTAATCGACATTTTCTCTGCGAGGTACTTTTTTGCAATAGCCCCTGCAGCCACGCGCATACAAGTCTCTCGCGCAGAAGCCCGTCCACCACCTCTGTGGTCCCTTACACCATACTTTTTTAAGTAGGTATAGTCAGCATGACCAGGGCGGTACTTATTTTTTATGTCACCATAATCCTGAGATCTCTGATCCTCATTTAAAATCGACAGGCCAATTGGAGTTCCAGTCGTGACCCCTTCAAAAACTCCTGCAGTGATTTTTACTTTATCACCTTCTTGCCTTTGAGTTGTGTAAGAACTTTGACCTGGTTTTCTTCTATCCAATTCTTTCTGTATATCTGACTCGCAAAGCTCCAACCCTGGCGGACACCCGTCAACTATTCCTACATAACCATGACCGTGGCTTTCGCCAGCAGTCGTTAAAGTAAAAACTTTTCCGAAAGAATTACCAGTCACATAATACCCCAATAAATTTTATTTTTTTAACAACTGATTAACAATTTTAACAAATTCGCCTGGATCTTCCACCTCAATTCCACCAGCCAAGGAAGCTTGATAAAATAGTAAAAGCGCCCATCTTTGCCTAAGGTCATCATCCGATTTATCAATATCTTCGATTAAAGGGTGTGACAGATTTACCTCTAGAATTTTTTTTGAAGACGGAACTGTCTGGCCAGACGCCCTCAGAACTCTTTCAAGATTTGCGCTCATTTGATCGGCAGGATTTACCAAACAGGATAAGGACTCGGTTAACCGTGAACTAGGAACTACATCGGACACTTTATCTTCCAGAATTTTTTTCATCTGATTAAGAAGATCTTTGTACCTGCCGTCTTTACTTTCAGAAGCGCTAGTATCTTTATCATCTGACGACAATGCATCGATCTGAGTTATCGACTGTAATTTGTTTCCATCAAACTCTTCCAAATGATTAACCACCCATTCATCGACAGCGTCGACCATAAGTAGAACCTCTATTTCTTTATCTTTAAAATATTCTAAATGAGGACTCTTTCTTGCCGCGTAAATCGAGTCTGATGTTAGAAAATATATAACATCTTGTGATTCTTTCATACGACTAACGTACTCTTTTAAACTCGTCTGTTCCCCATTTTCCGTTTGATTTGATTCATACCTTAAAAGCTTGCTGAGTTTCTCCTTATTTACCGAGTCCTCTATAATACCTTCCTTTAAAACACTGCCAAAGTTGTTCCAAAAATCACGGTAAACATCCGGTTTTTTCGCCATGTTTTCAACCATACTCAGAATTTTTTTTACGCAACCACCTTTAATTGATTCAATTTTTTTATTCTTCTGTAGCAACTCTCTCGAGACATTTAGAGGCAAATCATCTGTATCAATGACCCCTTTAACAAACCTTAAATATCTCGGAATTAATTGTTCGGAATCCTCCATTATTAATACTCGTTTTACATAAAGGCGCACACCGGATTTATTATCCCTGTCCCACAAATCAAACGGCGGTTTAGAGGGTATATAGAATAGTGAGGTATATTCGACCTTACCTTCGGATTTTGTATGGATGTATTTAAGAGGCTTCTCAAAATCAAAAGAAATGCTCTTGTAAAAATCGTCATAGTCAGTACTGCTTATTTCATTTTTTGATCTCCTCCACAATGAAAATCCCTCGTTGACTTTTTCAAATCCAGTAGCACCATCATCTTTTGGCATCATTACAGCGGCAGATATATGGTTTGAATACTTTTTACAAATATTTTTTAAGGTGGCGTTATCAGCAAAAGACTTGCTCTCTTTTTTCAAGTAAAGGATGATCTCTGTACCACGTTTTTTTTTCACAATATTTTCAAGCGTAAATTCTCCTTTCCCTTCAGACTCCCATCTCGTACCCTCCTCGGCCTGAAGTCCTGCTTTTCGGGTAGAAACAATAACTTTCTCTGCAACAATAAACGCTGAGTAGAAGCCAACACCAAATTGCCCTATTAGCTCTGAGGACTCTTGATCTCCTTTCTCTAAATTTTTAAAAAATTGTTTGGTTCCTGACCTTGCAATTGTTCCTAGATTCTCGACCACCTCATCTCGGGTCATTCCTATACCATAGTCTCGAATAGTTATTGTTTTTGCTTTTTCGCTAAAATCAATAAAAATCTCAGGTTCAGTTTTTTCTCCCTCATATAGAGATTCATCAGATAGCGCAGCAAATCTTAATTTATCTATTGCGTCAGCCGCATTTGATATTAGTTCTCTCAAAAAAATTTCTTTATTGCTATATAAAGAATTAATGACTAAATCTAATACTTGCCTTACATCGGATTCAAACTCGAGCGCTTGTTTTTCACTTTTATTATTCATAACTTCTCACACTTAAAAAACATTTAAAAATATGTATATGTATCATATTATAATAACAGATTTGGTAACGTATGCATTGAAGATAATAAACGTCATTTTTTAAACCATCAATTTTTTTATGATTTCAAAAGAAAAAATACATACCCCTGTCATAGCTCAGTATCTTTCAATAAAAAGTGAAAACCCGGACTATCTATTATTTTTTAGAATGGGAGATTTTTATGAATTATTTTTTGAAGACGCAAAGAAGGTTTCATTTCTCCTCGATATCGTCCTAACTAGTAGAGGAAAAAGCGGAGGAGAACCAATCCCTATGGCTGGTGTTCCTGCTCACGCTGCTGAAAATTATTTAAGGAAATTATTGAAAGTCGGCGAGAAGATAGCCATTTGTGAGCAAGTCGGAGATCCACAAAAAACCACAAAAGGACCTGTAGAAAGAAAAGTCGTTCGAATTTTAACGCCTGGTACAATCACAGAAGATTCTTTACTTGATGCTACTAGAGATATTTGTGTCGTTTCTTTGGTTTTAGTTGATGATGAAATAGGAATGGCAGAGCTTGATATTAACTCCTCACGCTTTGAAACTCAAAACTTTGCATCATTGGCAGATGCAAAGACAAAATTAGAACAAATTCAACCAGACGAAATTATATTTGATGAAGACAAGGCTTTTGGGGCCCTCTTTTCTACAAGCGTTTCAAAAAAAATACTGGGATCTAGGTATTTTAGAAATAGTTCTGCTATTAAAAAGCTAGCTAGGCAGTTACGACTTTCACCAAATCAAATACTAGACAAATGTGACTCAAAAGCAGCTTTTCATGCCGCTTGTGGATTATTTGACTACTGTAGTAAGGCAAATGGCGGAACACTTTCAAACATCACTGGACTTGAAATCAATAAGAATAAAAGTCAACTTAAAATAGATAAATTCACTATTCAGAATCTCGAACTCTTACAGTCAAACGATGGGAATAAGGATTTTTCGATTTTGTGTTACCTTGATAAAACCAAGACCCCAATGGGCAAAAGACTTTTACGAAGATGGTTATTACAACCTTTAACAGATAAAAGCGAATTAGAAGAAAGATTAGAGACTATTTCAAAGCTTATCGAAAAAACTAATTTTGTGAATCTACAGATGCATCTAAAAAGATTCAGCGATCTAGAAAGAATTACTCTAAGGATTAGACTTAGAAGAGCGCGACCAACAGATTTTTTAAACCTTAAACAAACACTAGAAAACGTCTCATCAACAAAGTCTTATTTGAAAAAATTGCAATGTTCTCGAATTAATTCACTTTGCACCTTTATACATAATCATGAATTGTTGTACCTCCATCTAAAGAGAGCTCTGATCGAAGATGAAGGTGATGTGGATCATCAGGATCAAATTATTAGGAATGGATTTGATGAAACATTAGACGAGCTACTTGCTTTATCAAAACATTCAGATACAGAAATCAAACAAATAGAGTTTGAGGAAAAACATAAAACAAACATTAGCAACCTTAAAATAAAATATAATAAAATCCATGGTTATTTTATTGAGATCAGTAAATTAAAAATTCAAAATGTTCCCGATTATTTTAAACGAATACAGACTCTTAAATCAGTTGAACGCTTTACCACCGAAAAATTAGAAGATTTAGAAAAAAAAATCCTGTATGCGTCTACTAAATATGATCAAAGAGTAAAAGAAATAATCGAAAATATTTCAACAAAAGTTGATGAAGAGTTTGAAAAATTATTAGAAACTTCAAAAAGCCTCGGTAAACTAGATGTTCTTGCAAACCTGGCAGAAAGGGCAACCGAGTTTGACTGGTGCAGACCAACTTTTATTGATGAAAATACTATAAAAATAGCTGAAGGTCGTCACGCCGTAGTTGAACATTTGGCAAAAGAACCATTTGTAAAGAATAATCTTGAACTCTCCGAGGAAAACAAAACGCTATTAATTACCGGGCCCAATATGGGAGGCAAATCTACTTACATGCGTCAAAATGCGATTATTGTACTTTTAGCCCACATTGGTTCCTTTGTACCCGCGCAAAGCGCAGTTATTGGAAACGTAGATGGTATATTTACTAGAATTGGAGCGTCCGATGATTTAACAACCGGTTCAAGTACTTTTATGGTGGAAATGACTGAAATCGCCGAAATTCTGAACCAATCAGGGGCAAAAAGTTTGGTATTAATCGATGAGGTTGGACGCGGAACTAGTACTTCCGATGGTATAGCTATCGCTGCTTCAACCCTCCGTCAGATCGCTGAAGTTAATAAGAGTTTTTGCTTATTTTCTACCCATTACCACGAACTAACAAAATATTCATCCATTTTTCCCACTGTTCAAAATGTTAAGCTAGACGCAGTCAAAATCGAAGATAAAATAGTGTTTCTACACAGCGTGAAAAATGGATCAACTAACAAAAGCTTCGGTCTTGAAGTTGCAAAACTGGCAGGGGTGCCTAAAAGTGTGGTCGAGTATGCCCAAAAGATCGTATATGAAAATGAAATATATCAATCTTCAAGCAATAAAAAAATAAGCCTTATTAATGAACTTTTAGAAAGCTATTCAGAAAAAATTTTAGAAAAGGGTAGTCTAGAGGATTTAGTGAATAAAATTAAAGATATCTGTAAGTAAACGAAATAAAATAATGTATTGGCTTAAGCTTACAAAACAGTATAATAACTATTTTATTTTTTAGGGAAATAAAGATGACATTTGTAGTTCTAGAAAATTGTATAAAATGTAAATATACAGACTGCGTGGAAGTCTGCCCAGTTGATTGCTTTCATGAAGGACCAAACATGCTGGTGATAGATCCCGATGAATGTATAGATTGCACTCTTTGTGAGCCAGAGTGTCCCGCAGATGCTATAAAATCGGAAGACGATCTTACAGACGATGAGCAACAGTTCATTCAAATTAATGCCGAATTAAGTCAAAAATGGCCAGTAATCGATGAAATGAAGGATCCATTACCAGACGCTGATGAGTGGAAAGGGAAAACAGGGAAAGTAGAATTAATCGAGCAGTAATTGTCACTTAGATATGTGATCAAAAACACCCTCCCAATCTGATTTGGGGGGATTGGTTTTAAAGATTTCTATTCTATCCAGAAAAATCTCATACTTCGCTGGCTTATCAGCCAACAAACTCAGCTCTCTAAACAGCCGTGCAGCATTAGTCCAATCCGAGTCTCGATATGCTTGAAGCGCCCGTGTATTTAAGTCTATTTCTTTATCTAACAATTCTCTGTCCATTCTTTCATCCATCAATTCGAAAATGGAAACAGGATTTTCCTTTCCTTTGACGCGGACTCGATCAATTTCTCTAAAATAATTATCTTGATCTCTTTTCACAATATCCTCACTCACCATACAATTCACTCCGTATTGCTTAGTCAAAGCTTCTAACCTTGAGGTCAAGTTTACGTTATCTCCCAAAACAGTATAGGCCATTCTAAATGTCGAACCCATATTGCCTACACTCATTTCACCAGTATGTATACCTATTCCAATCTGAATTTCAGGCCACCCATTTTCCCTAAATTTTTTGTTAATATCACCCAAAGTTACGACCATTTCCTTAGCTGCCATCAGAGCATTTTTTACATGCGCATCATCGCCAAGAGGTGCCCCCCAAAATGCCATTATCGCATCGCCCATGTACTTATCTATTGTTCCTCTGGATTGATGAATAACTTTGGTCATTGGAGTCAAATACGCGTTCATCAGATCAGATAGGTCTCCGGGGTCAAGACTCTCAGAAATACTCGTAAAATCTCTCACATCACTAAATAGAACCGTAAGTTCTTTACTCTCCGCTTTCTGAGTGTATTTGTTTGGAGCTTCAGCCATTTCATCGACCAGCTCTGGAGGGACATATTGACCAAAAAGTCCAGTGATTAATTTCTTTCCCCTACTCTCTACAAAATACCCATAAGACATATTGAGCATGAAAATCGCTATTACCATGAGTATCCCCGAAGCAACAGGCAATACCGTGCCATTTGACCACCCAAGGTGCGATAGCCCAACTACATTTGCTATCAGCAAAATACCAAAAAGACTAGCATGAAAAGGACTTAGTAAAGCGCCAGCTACTGTCATCACAAATCCAGCAACAATTAAGACCAACACCTCATAACCCACAACGTACTCAGGTTGTTTAAGCCCCCTTTGATTTAATAATCCCGAAATTAATGATGCATGAATCTCAACGCCTGGATACGTTTCTGAAACTGGCGTTGCTCTCATATCAAATAGCCCCGGAGCTGTCGTGCCTACAATAACCAACTTATTTCTTAATAAAGAAGCATCCGCATTTTTATTTAAAATATCGGTAGCAGAGACATATTCAAAACTACCCGGCCCACCTCTGAAAGGAATAAGCGTTTTTCCTTCAAAATCAATAGGAATATTTAAACCCTCTATAACTAAACCCTCCAAAGAATCATAGCCACTTCCCGAAGTTGCAAACACTGGGCGAACTTCACCGCTTCCCATAATTCTTCTAATCATCTCTAACGAAAGAGAAGGATAAATATTATCCTGATAATTTATAAGCATCGGCTGACGTCTTACAACACCATCAGGATCAGGTTGTTGCGAGAAATGACCCGCCCCAAGAGCTGACTCGGTAAAAATATTTAAGTTTGAACCATATCCAGTCGCTTTTAACACATAATCCTTACTACTTTTTAACTCTTCAGCCGACAGCAACGGTTCCGGTAAAACACCGATTTTTTGGGCATCTGCGTCTGTAGAGTTAAAATAAATTCCTAACACGATGGGATAACGACCAATTGATTCTGCAAAGATTTTATCGTAATTCAAGGTTTGTCTCAGGCCAGCTAAGCCTCGTGCAAACTCTTGGCTAGATTTAAATGTAGTGTTCGCTAAATTTTCCAAAATCGGCAAGCCCGAGCTACTATCTGGCTCGGCGAAAACAATATCAAAACCCAACATGCTAATTTGGTAATCGATAAAAAGATTTTCCACCAGCTTAGCAATTTTGTTACGCGACCAGGGCCATCTTCCTTCTGCAGTCAAACTCGGCTCATCGATATCAATAATTATGATATCGTTCGACTTTTTATTTGGAACAGTAAATTTGAGATGCGTATCATAGGCTATTAACTCAAGCCTTTCAATTAAGCCTATATTGATCATTCCAATTGAATGACAAACAAAGACAGTTGAAAGTACTATGCTTACTAACACTCTTACTTTGTTTTTTAAAAATTGAGACTTTAGATTATTTAATTTCATCACAGATTCCGCCATTTACGATACGTTTTTCAATCAACTAAATTTATTCGCTCAGTTTATCACAAGACTCTGTTTCCCAAAATTACATAAATCTTTCAAAAAGCATGAATCGCAAGAAGGGTTTTTCGCTTTACAAATATAACGACCATGAAGCAATAACAAATTATGGGCATCTAATTTATGATGATCTGGAATAGTTTTTTTTAATTGATTTTCCAACTCACTAGTATTAAGTGAATCAACGAAACCTAGCCGGTAAGAAACCCTAGAAACATGAGTATCTACAGCTATCTCACTCTGCCGAAAGATTACATTTAGAATTACCCCGGCAGTTTTTCGACCTACTCCAGGTAATTTTTCCAGATCTTGTCTCGAAGCAGGCACGTTCCCTCCGTGGTTTTCTAGTAGCAAATTAGAAGTTTTAATTATAAAGCTTGCTTTCTTCTTAAAAAGTCCAATTCGATTAATTATTTTCTCTACAACTTCAATTGGCATCTTTGCCAACGTGGAAGCGCAAGGCGCAACCTTGAAAAGATTAACGGTGACTTTATTGACCGCTTTGTCAGTAGTCTGGGCCGAAAGGATTACCGCAATTAATAGTTGAAAAGGGCTATTAAATATCAATTCTGTTTGAGGTTTAGGGTTCTTTTCTTCTAAACGCTCAAATATCTCTTTAATTTTTATCTTCTTCATTTATGAACACCTCTAGCTCCTCGATCATTATACTTTTGTCAACGCGATCGATGTTAAAGTACCTCTCATTTGCTCGATGATGGTCATCTTGGCTAATCTTCTTTGAAAAATTTTCAACCGGATCGATTTCAGGAAATTTTTTTGGCACTATAGATATACAGTCAGTTGGACAAACTGGAAGGCAGTCGCCACAAGAACCACACCACTGCTCTATAACTATGTGGATTTGATGCTTTGAGCCTATAATCGCATCATTTGGACAAGCTTTGATGCATTTTGTGCACCCTATACAATTATTCTCATCAATATAACTGGTTAGCTTAATATCAATCCTCATAATTAATATAAATCATAGTCAAATATATTTAGTTTTTAATTACTTTACGCTCATACCTGGCTTTACACCATCATCCACAGACAACAGAAAAACATCATCGCCATTGTCTCCGGATGCTCCTAGTAGCATCCCTTCAGATATACCAAAGCGCATTTTTCTAGCCTTTAAATTTGATACACAAATTACATGTCTATTTAAGATGTCCGCTGGTTTATAAGAGTTCTTAATCCCTGCGATGATAGTTCTTTGTTCGGAGCCTAAATCTACTTTTAACCTTAAAAGTTTATCTGAATCTGGAATATCTTCAGCTTCAAGTATCTTTCCAACCTTAAGCTTAACTTTTAAAAAGTCTTCAATTGAAACTATTTCTTTTTCGATGTTCTCTGAACTAGAGTTATTCACACTTTGCACCTCTTTGAATAAATTTTGAATATTCTGCTCCTCAATTCTAATTGAAAGAGGAGAAAAATTATTTACTTTACGGCCTAACGGATGGCTATTGATTCTAGTCCAGATGAAAGGCTCTTCTTTAAAAAACAATGCTATTTTTGCTGATATATCTGGAATTATTGGCGTCAAATAAATTGTTAACATCCGAAAAGCAAACAATCCCAAGCTAGCAACTTGATGGAGCTTGTCCCTTTCATTTGGTTCTTTAGCCAAAAGCCAGGGTTTGTTTTCATCAATAAAATAATTCACATCATCACATAAACTTGCAACTAAACGAATCAATTTTGCATACTCCCTACCTTCATAATATTCTTCAATTTGACTGCTCGCATCGTTAATCTTCCTAATAAGTTTTTCATCAAAAATATTTTGTGCTAGTTCTCCATTAAATTTTTTTGTAATAAACCCACTACAACGACTCCCTATATTTATAAACTTACCAATCAAATCTGAGTTAATCCGAAGCTTGAAATCTTCAAAATTCAAATCAATATCAGCTATTGATGCGTTTAGTCTCGATGAAAAATAAAACCTCAAGTGTTCTGACTCTAAATGTTTTAGGTAATTTTTAGCGGTTATAAACGTACCCTTTGATTTTGACATTTTTTCTCCATTTATAGTGAGAAAACCATGTACAAAAATATTATTTGGCAGCCTATGTTGACTTCCCATTAAAACCGCAGGCCAAAACATTGAATGGAAATACATTATATCTTTACCGATAAAATGATACATTTCTGCGAAATCGTCTTGCCTTACATAATCTTGGTATTCATGCCCCAAATTATTTTTCGTTAAATAATTTTTAAGACTAGCAAAATAACCGATCGGAGCATCTAACCAAACATAGAAGTATTTATCAGAATACTCGGGTATTTTAAACCCAAAATATGGGGCATCTCTAGATATATCCCAATCTTGGAGGCCTGTGTCAAACCATTCATTAAGCTTATTTTTTATTGGAAGATCTATTTTAGACTCATCTAACCAAATTTTTAATCTCTTATCATATTTTTTTAAGTTGAAAAAAACATGGGTAGAAACGGCAAGCTCTGGTATAGAGCCAGATAAAGTCGATTTAGGCTCTTTAAGCTCAGTAGAGGAATAAAAAGCTCCACATTTATCGCACCCATCACCGTATTGATCAGTTGCTCCACATTTCGGACAATTGCCTATTACATACCGATCAGGAAGAAAAATTTTTTTAACAGGATCGTAGAATTGTTCAACGTCAGACTCATAGATGTCACCATTTTCTTTTAAAGAATTAAATATTTCATTTACAATTTCCTCATTTTCGTGAGAATGGGTACTATGAAAATTATCGAAGTTTATATTAAACAAGCTAAAATCTTTTAATTGACTAGCAGCAACATTATCAATTAAGACTTCAGGTTTAATACCTAATTTGTCAGATTTCACCATTATTGGAGTTCCATGTGCGTCACTAGCGCAAATGAATTTACAGTTGATACCTTTCATCTTATGATATCTCACCCAGACATCTGCTTGAATGTATTCAACGAGATGGCCGATATGAATCTCTCCATTAGCATAAGGAAGTGCACTAGTAACAAAAATCCTTCGCTCATTCATATAAGTTTATCCGAGTAAAAACCTTATTTAATTTAATTATTACTAACCAAGTATTACCTTCTAATGGTAACATTAATATAATACAGAAAATTAAATTAAATTGCGGTAACTAAATTGGAAACTGAGCACTCTATCAAAAAACTATTAAGCGAAATTTGCGAGCCTTACACGGAAAAGACATTGGGCGAGATTGGGGCTATCCAAAATATTGAAGTATCGAATACAGATATTAAAGTTACTTTAGTATTTGGCTTTCCATTGAAGGAATACGAAGTAAAATTAAAAGAAATGATTTTTTCTAAGGTAAAAAAAGCTTCCGAGAAACCAATCAAAATCGATATCGTCTCGAAAATAACTGCGCGGGAGGCTCAAAGAGGTGTCCCAACACTTAGTCAAGTAAAAAATATCATCGCGATTGCATCCGGAAAAGGAGGGGTCGGAAAATCAACTACTGCTACCAATTTAGCTTGTGCAATAAGCCAAGAAGGCGGATCAGTAGGTATTTTAGACGCCGACATCTATGGTCCAAGTCAAACTAAAATGCTTGGAACCGTAGGCAAGCCTGATAGTCTAGACGGGAAAAAAATGGAACCAATCACCAATCACGGTATTCAAAGTATCTCCATTGGAAATTTAATCAAAGAAGATACACCTATGATATGGCGAGGTCCCATGGCAACTGGCGCATTAGAACAACTGCTAAATGAAACCAACTGGAGAGAATTGGATTACCTCATTGTCGATCTTCCTCCAGGTACCGGTGATATTCACCTGACGCTATGTCAAAAGATTCCTTTGACGGGCGCTGTAATCGTAAGCACGCCGCAAGACATCGCTTTATTAGACGCTAAGAAAGCACTCAGGATGTTTGAGAAAGTAAAAGTTCCCGTTTTAGGAATAATTGAAAATATGAGTGGACACATATGTCCAAAATGCGGGCATGAAGATAATATTTTTGGCAAAGGTGGCGCAAAGAAAATGGCATCTGAATATTCAATTGATGTATTGGGCTCGGTACCTATTAATACCAATTTAAGACAAAGTATGGATTGTGGTAAACCAATTGTTATTGAAGATAATAATTCTCCAATAAGTCAAGCTTATTTCAATATAGGAAGGTCCATAACCGCAAAAATATCTATTCTCAATAAAGACTTTAGTAGGAAATTTCCAAACATAGTAGTTGAGGATTCATAATGTCAATCAAGAGTGACAAATGGATAAAAAAGATGTGCGAATCGTCTGATATGATTAATCCCTACGAATCGGATCAAATTAAATCAATCAAAAATCATAAAGCAATATCCTATGGAGTTTCTAGTTATGGTTATGATGTAAGATGTGCTAATGAATTTAAGGTATTCACTAATATTAATTCATCGATCGTTGATCCAAAGAGCTTTGATGAAAACAATTTTGTAGAAATAAAAAGCGATATCTGTCTTATTCCTCCAAACTCATTCGCTTTAGCTCGAACCATTGAATACTTCAAGATCCCAAGAGATGTATTAACCATATGTTTAGGAAAAAGTACTTATGCCAGATGTGGTATTATCGTAAACGTTACGCCCCTCGAACCGGAATGGGAAGGACACGTCACTTTAGAATTTTCTAACACCACACCCTTGCCAGCAAAAGTTTATGCAAATGAGGGAGTTGCACAATTTATTTTTCTACAATCAGATGTCGTTTGTGAAACATCTTACAAAGACAGGAAAGGAAAATATTTTGGACAAAAAGGTGTTACATTACCAAAAGTATAGAATACTCTAATCTGTAGGCTTCAAAGTCAAAGATAGAGAATTAATGCAATACCTTAAACCTGTCGGGCTCGGGCCATCATTAAAAAGGTGACCGAGATGAGACTCACATCTGCCACAGATTAATTCTGTCCTTGACATGCCATAGGAAAGATCATTTTCTTTTTTAATACCACTTCCTACAATCTCATTTTTAAAACTAGGCCAACCGGTACCCGAGTCATATTTATCATCAGAGCTGAATAATGCTTTACCGCAACAAACGCAGTGATAAGTTCCAGGAACTTTAGAGTCCACGTACTTACCTGAAAAGGGCGGTTCGGTTCCTTTTTTCCTACAAACGACGTAAGCTTCTGGGCCTAAAGTATTCGCCCATTCCTCTTCGGTTTTTTTATTAAATTCTGTCATTTATCATGATTTTTTTATTTGTTCCGCACCATTATAAAGGTAATTTAAAAAAACGTTAAATCATTCTTAAAAAACAAGATATTTGTATATAAAGTACTAAATTTTGTTAGAATATGGTTTTTAGGTTATGTGACTAATTATGAGTAATTCATACGATAATCTGCGAAGAAAGTCTTTACAAGTCGATGTGGGCGGAGTATCCATAGGAGGTACTTCACCTGTTGTGGTCCAATCTATGACGAATACCGATACTGCAGATGCCATAGGAACAGCCAAACAAATTCAAAAATTAGCGGCTGCCGGTTCAGAGCTTGTTAGAATAACCGTAAACAATAATGACGCCGCCAAACAGGTTCCAAAAATTAGAGACATGCTTGAGAGTACAGGTACTAGCGTTCCCATGATAGGAGATTTTCATTATAACGGGCATGAGCTGCTATCTAAATACCCTGAGTGTGCAAAAGCCCTCGCTAAATATCGGATAAACCCAGGTAATGTCGGTTTCGGGCGTAAAAAAGATGCGCAGTTTTCAACTATGATCGACATCGCCATCAAATATGACAAGCCAATAAGAATAGGAGTGAATTGGGGCAGCCTTGATCCTGCACTAATGGCTAAGCTCATGGACGAAAACGCCAAAATAAATAATCCAAAAAGCTCAAGAGAGATAATGCATGACGCGCTAATACTATCTGCAAAAACGAGTGCGAACAGAGCAGTAGAACTAGGTTTAAAAGAAGAAAAGATAATAATCTCCTGTAAAGTAAGCGAAGTTCAAGACCTCATTCAGGTCTACGGCAGATTAGCTCGAGAGTGCAAATTCCCTCTTCATTTGGGTCTAACAGAAGCTGGAATGGGTTCAAAAGGTATTGTTGCTTCGTGTGCGTCTTTGGCGGTATTGCTCCAGAAGGGAATTGGGGACACAATTCGTATATCTTTAACGCCTGAGCCCGGAGGAGACAGGGCACAAGAAGTCATCGTCGCGCAAGAACTGCTTCAAACAATGGGTATAAGATCTTTCACCCCTCTCGTAACTGCCTGCCCAGGATGTGGTCGGACCACCAGCACAGTTTTCCAATCACTCGCTTCAGAAATCCAAACATATATTCGAGAGGAAATGCCAAAATGGAGGGAAACATATCCCGGAGTTGAAGAAATGACCCTGGCAGTAATGGGGTGCGTTGTAAATGGACCAGGAGAAAGTAAGTTTGTCGATGTTGGGATCAGCTTGCCAGGAACTGGAGAAGCACCATCAGCTCCCGTTTATGTAGAAGGTAAGAAATACTGTACTCTCAAGGGAAAAAATATTGCCGGTGAATTCAAACAAATTTTAATTGATTACGTACACGGCCGTTTTAGCAAGAACAGTAATTAAAAAGCGATAATTTTCAAAAGGGCGCTAGTTGCGAATACACATATTAGGAATAGCGGGAACTTTTATGGCGGGCGTCGCTAAATTAGCGCAGGAGCTGGGTCATGATGTATCCGGAAGTGATAAAAACATATTTCCTCCTATGAATAAGCAGATTGACAAACTTGGCATAAGTATACTTGATAGCACCAAAGAGAAAAGACCACCAAAAGGTATTGATTTGGTTATCATTGGGAATACTCTGACACGCGGTAATCCTATTATCGAATACATACTCGAACATAAGTTAAATTATTGTTCAGGGCCTGACTGGATCTCGAAAAATATTTTACAAGATAAAAAAAATATTGTCGTAACAGGTACCCATGGGAAAACGACGATTGCAAGTCTAATAGCATGGATTCTTAATGATAACGGGATAGACGCGGGATTTTTAATAGGGGGAGTACCAAATAATTTTGGATGTTCAGCTAGAATTGGAGAAAGTCAATTTTTTATCATCGAAGGAGATGAATATGACACAGCTTTTTTTGATAAAAGATCAAAATTTATCCATTATAAACCTGAGACGTTAATAATTAATAACATAGAATATGATCACGCTGATATTTTCAGCAGTCTTCAGGATATCGTGAAACAATTTCATCACTTGTTAAGGACAATGCCAAAAACCGCAACTATTATAACTCCTGAAGGAGATAAGACAGTATCCAGTTTAATCGACCTAGGGTGCTGGTCAACAGTAAAAACATTCGGCCAATCAGAAAACTGTCACATGCAATATCAATACGATACTAGTAAACAGTCGTTCAAAATCCTTTCCGAGAATCGTAAATTGACCAACGTCAACACACCGCTAATGGGAAAGCACAATGCGGCTAACGTTGCTGCGGCAGTATTAGCTTGTCAAACGTCCGGATTAAATTTGACGCAAATCTTTAAATCTCTGACAAAGTTCACGAATGTATCCCGCCGCCTCGAACTAATAAAAGTTGCAGGCGATATAAAGATCTATAGCGACTTTGCCCATCACCCAACCGCAATCGCTAAGACCATCGACGCACTCAAGGAAGGCATGTCAGAAGAAAGCAAATTGTTGGTAATTATTGAGCCCAAATCTAATACAATGAAGAGCGGTGTACATGAAAAATCACTCGAGGATGCACTTGCTAATGCGGATAAATTTTTAATGTATGATAAAGCTTCGCTCGAATGGGTTTCTAACTTTGCGAAAACGTCAGGAAAATTCTTAGGTAGCTTCAGAACACGAACCAAGGCTGCAAGAACAATAGCCGCACATGTGGACGAGCAAGATACCATCCTTATTATGTCCAACGGTCAGATTGACAAATTAATTAAATGCATTTTTGCTCACATAAAACAAAAAGAGGAACAATTATAATGAAGATCGCTGTGTTTCCACTCCCGTTGGTGCTTTTCCCAGAGGGCTTTCTTCCTTTGAGAATTTTTGAGGCTCGTTATTTAGATATGGTAGCTGACTGTCTGAAAAACAAAAAAAAATTTGCAGTTATTCCAGTCAGTATTGAAGGCCAAATGGAGGCCAACATAACTGCAACAACTGCAGAGATCATCAGCTGGGATCATGGAGAATCGGGAACTCTGAATATAATAGTAAAAGGTATATCGAAGGTAAATGTAACAGAGCTGTCAACCACTGAGAACGGACTTGGGGTTGCAAAGATAAAGACTATTTTAGATGAAGACACTTCAATCGAAGATAATTTTAGATACTTTCACGATATTATCAGGGAGTTATCCGATAACAACCTTCCAGGACATTTTGAGGGTGCCTTAAACTCTTCAATTTTTACAGCATATCGTGTAGCAGAATTTCTTGAACTGAATATTGAAGAAAAATTAGCAATCCTCAAAGAGAGAAAAGGATCTCAAAAGATCTCAGCTCTCGAAAAAATTCTTAAAGACAACGGAAATATCGAATTTACAAACACACTTCACTAGGAATCTTTTAAATAAACAATACTAAAAATGAGTGTAAAAAAATTTTCAGAATTCGTTATTTTACTTGTTTTTCTCTTCTACATAGGGATCGAAATAAGCGCCTTAACAAGTAACCCCTCCACAAGTAATCAATGGAAAATGTGTCCGCCCCCCGCTCGGGTTACAAAAAAACCTGAATATTCAGATATAAAAACCGAGCGCTCTAATTATGAAATTAGAGCAGAGACTACACGGCTTAACCAAGAGGGAGTAAGTCAATTCAATGGTGAAGTCGAGGTCATTCATGGTGAAAGAGCGATCGCGGCAGAACTTGTCAAATATGACAAAAATCAAAAAACTTTTAGTGCGGAGGGCCGTGCTCACATATGGGATGCTAATGTTTTATGGGCTGGTGAAAGGGCGACTTACGACACACGAAAAGAAATATCAATACTTGAAAACGGAAAATTTTGGTCAATGGATGGTAAGGGACGAGGATCATCTAGACGAATCAGAAACAATAAAAACAATCAAAGGACAAAACTTTTAAATGCGTCTTATACCACATGTCCTGAGTCCAATGAAATTTGGAGACTGGATGCATCGAAAATTACTTTAAACCATAAAACCGATAGAGGCTCAGCTACAAACGCCCTGCTTAGTGTTTTAGATATTCCAGTTTTTTATATTCCTTATATTTCATTTCCTATAAGTGATGACAGAAAATCAGGATTTTTGACACCTACAATTGGCAATTCAAACGAATCAGGGCTCGACTCACAGGTTCCCTATTACATCAATCTGGCTAGTAACCGAGACGCAACAATTACGCCACGTTTGCTGAGCAAACGTGGGACATTATTCTCTTCCGAATTTAGGTATTTAGATACTTCTTATGAGGGTCAAATCACTGGCTCATTCATGTCAAGCGATGATCTCAGAAATGGAGATTCTCGCTCCTTGTTAAGATTCAATCACCAACAATGGGCTTTTCAAAACAAAGCTTATTTGAAGGTAAATTATAATGTTGTATCGGACGATAATTATTTCTCAGACTTTGGAAGCGACCTATCATCAACTAGTCAAAGGTATCTTCAACAATTTATCGATTTAAGGTACTTTGGAAGAAAGCAATCTTTATACATCTATGTGAGAAACTATCAAGTAACTGACCCATCAATTCCTGCTAGATTTGAACCATACAAAAACCTACCCCAAGTTTTTCATATTTTTAATATTCTAAATCATCGATCGAAAAGCGGTATTCGTTACAATTTTTCAACTCATTCTCATTTTTCAAATTACACGAGAGACGATAGCGTCTCAGGCAATATGACGAGTTTTCAACCTAGATTTTCTGTTAACTTGATTAAACCATATGGAAACATAAATACTACATTTCAAATCCAACATAATCAATATTTTTTAGATGACGCAACTAATCAATTTGATAATCAGGAGTCATTCACAGTGCCAAAACTGAGTATCGACGGGAAATTATTTTTAGAAAGAGAGACAGAGATCTTCAGCAGGTCTTTCATTCAATCATTGGAGCCAAGGCTTTATTATCTTTTGATTCCCAATGTTCAACAAGACCATATACCTAATTTTTCTACGGGACAATATGAAACCAATTTTCAAAGCATTTTTCGCGCCAACAGATTTGGCGGCTTAGATCGAGTTGGCGACGCCAATCGACTTGCATTTACACTAACCAACAGATATCTCGACACATTCACTGGAAGTGAAAGATTTAGGGTCACTATTGGTCAGGTTTTACATTTTAGGGACAGAAAAGTATCAACTTCTTTCAACAGTCAGAAAATAACTGATGAATTGTCTGAATTTCTGTTTGAATCGTCATTATCTTTAAGTGACGATGTAACTATCAGAGGAGCATTCAAATATGATCCAAATGAAGGCCACTTATCCAAGTCAAATTTTTCAATGAGATATCAGCCAGGTCTTGACTCTGTAATCAATTTAAATTTCAGACAAAGGAAGGCTCTCAATAATTTCCAACCTGATCTTGAACAAGTTGATATCTCCGCGAGACTTCCACTTAAAGAAAATATAGCTTTAGTTGGAAAGTGGAACTACTCTATAGAGCAATCAAATTCAATAGAAACTTTCGGGGGCATAGAATATGAAAGTTGCTGTTGGGGTGCAAAACTTGTGGCGCGAAGATTTTTAAAAGATGCAGGTGGAATTCATGATAATTCTATTTTTATGCAGATCCATTTCAGAGGTCTAGGCGGGTTTGGTCAAGGTGGTTCGGAGTCGTTCATCCAAAGCGGAATTCCTGGCTACATTGATCCTTTCGAGTAAACAACTAAGCAAATATCTTGTAGGATAGGAAATAAGCGATATATAATAATCCCCAAAAACGGAATTCCTTATGTTCTATTTTCGCCATATTCTTTTACTATCTTTTTTAGCCAATCTATTATTCCAAATGAATTGTATCGGTCAAGAGCTAGACAAAATTTTAGCTGTAGTAGAGGAAGATGTCGTATTGGAGAGTGAACTAGAAGAGCAAATATTCAGGGTCAAGGAACAGATTCAGGCTCAAGGAGCAAAAATGCCTCCAAGAATCATCCTACAAAGACAGGTTTTAGAAAGATTAATATTTGAAAAAGTGCAAGTAGCGGTCGCCAATCAAATTGGCATAAGCGTGGATGACGCAACATTGAGTAGAGCTATAGCGACTATAGCAAAAAGAAATGAAATGGAAATAGAAGAGTTTTTTAAAGTATTAAAAAGCGAAAATTTTGATCCCGAAACCTTTAAACAACAAATTCGCGAAGAAATATTAATAGCAAAATTAAGGAAAAACGAAATCGACAAACGAATTCGGGTTACTCCCACGGAAATAGATAATTATCTACGCAACCAATCAGTAAGCGGTGATGACAAAGATGAATATAAGATTAGCCATATTTTAGTCTCACTACCCGTTAATGCTAGCGATACTGAAATTCAACTGTCCCGAGACAAGGCAAATGAAGCACATTCTCAATTGATTAATGGAACTGACTTTAATTTAGTTTCGATAAATTTTTCTGATAGTCCTAAAGCGCTAGAGGGCGGAGATTTAGGATGGAGAAAACGAAATGAAATTCCGTCTCTTTTCGCAGATACGGTAAGTTACATGAACATAAATGAAGTGTCTCCCATCTTCACAAATTCAAGTGGTTTCCACATCATTAAACTTACTGACCAAAGAAAGTCAGGAAAAATTTTAGTTCAACAACACAAAGCAAGGCATATACTCATTAAACCAAGTGAATTGCTTACAAAAGAAGCTGCGTTAAATAAATTACTACAATTAAGGAGAAGGATCGAGGGAGGGGCTGATTTTGCAGCTATAGCAAGAACCAATTCTGATGACCGAACGTCAGCCCTTGAAGGAGGGGATCTCGGATGGGTTCAGAAAGGAAAAATGGTTCCTGAATTTGAAGAAGTTATGACGGCTGGAGAAATAAACGAATTGAGTCAACCGTTTGAGACCGAATTCGGTCTTCACATTGTACAAGTACTAGAACGTAGGTTGCATGATGACACAGTTATGGTCAAACGACAGAAAGCAAGAGATGCAATACGCAGACAAAAGATTGATGAACGAAAAGAAAGTTGGCTTCGTCGAATACGTGACGAGGCTTATGTAGAGTACCGTATTGAATTGTAAAAATAATCGTCCTATCGCAATCACTCCAGGAGATCCTGCTGGAGTAGGACCGGATGTGCTCTTGGATTATGCAGAAAAAAACACAACAATGGAAATAATTGCCTACGCAGATCCAGAACTTTTAAAGACCAGAGCAAAACTTTTAGGGTACCAAGTAAAAATAGAAGAAATTTCTCATCCTAAAAACTTCCAACAAGCAAAAAACGGAACATTATTTGTACACCCGGTTAATCTTGGGTCGGCTGTTCAACCGGGAGTTCCAAATTCAACAAATTCTGTTTACGTACTTAAGTGTATCGATCATGCAATTAATCACGCGGTTAGAGGCGAGATAAGGGCAGTCGTAACTGGTCCGATTAGTAAAATGCTTGTTAATAAGTCTGGCACTAAATTTACCGGTCACACTGAATACATAGCCTCAAAATTAAATATAAATAATCCAGTAATGATGTTAGCCCAAGGAAATTTAAAGGTTGTAATAATGACCACACATATTCCACTCGCCTCAGTCCCGGAATTAATAACCAAAGAAAGGGTGGAAACAGTCATTAAAATAACTGAACAAGAACTCAGAAATAAATTCAAAATAGACACGCCTAGAATCGCGATATGCGGACTTAATCCACACGCCGGTGAAAATGGTCATGTCGGAACTGAAGAAGAACTAATTATCAAACCGGTGATAGATAAAATGAAGATATTAGGTTTTAAGTTGGATGGGCCAATACCTGCTGACACTATCTTTGCATTCGAGAATTATAAGAAATATGATGTAGTGATAGCAATGTATCATGATCAAGGATTAGCCCCTTTTAAAGCACTTGCCTTTGGAGAGGCAGTGAACATAACTCTGGGGCTACCTATTATTAGAACATCGGTAGATCATGGCACAGCTTTTGATAAAGCGGGGACGGGAACGGCACGATCGACCAGCCTTGAGGCTGCGATAAAAATCGCAGCTCAAATTTCACAAAATTAAAAATGACAAAAAAAAAATTTCATCCAAAAAAAAAATTCGGTCAGAATTTTCTTGAAGATAAAAGTGTTGTCGATAAAATCATAAACTCTATAAATTGCAAAGAGAAACAACTTTCTTTTGAGATTGGGCCAGGTCTTGGGGTCTTGACCAAAAGACTATTCAATTTTAGTGCTCAAGTACTAGCTATAGAAATTGACCATCTTTTAGTAAAGATACTAGAAGAAAAATTTAGGATAAAGAATAATTTTAAAGTTCTCAACCAAGACATACTTACCTTCGATTTCAAAGCATTGGGTGAATTTCAAGAAAAATGGTATCTAGTGGGAAATCTTCCTTATAATATATCAACACAAATCATCTTAAAAATTTTAAACAATCCTTTTTATTTTGAAAAAATAGTAATAATGGTTCAACACGAGGTAGCAAAGCGTATTATTGCTTGTCCCTCTTCAAAAGCTTATGGTCGCCTGAGCATAAATGTACAGCGTAAAGCTGATGTGTTCCTCCAGCAAATTGTCACACCGGAGTGTTTTAACCCAGTTCCAGCAGTAACCTCAGCTGTACTTGAAATTAAGCCCAAATCTATTAATCCTAATATTGAGTTAGATAACGCATTAGAAAAGATAACTAAAATGGCATTTAATAAGCGTCGAAAAACGATTCTAAATGCCTTAAAACCCTTATTCACAGAACAAGATTTAAGAAATTTTCAAATTGACCCTAAAACTAGACCTGAAGAATTAACTATAAGACAATATGAGTTACTTGCAAAAAAAATAATTTAATTATTGGATAGTAGATTGCTTAGAAAAATTCTTTCGACGCTAATTGGATTCGCTACTTTGGCTCTAGTGATCGTTATATGTTACGACGTAGTTATGAGATATGTTTTTTCTTCTGGCTCAGTTGCATTACAAGAACTAGAGTGGCACCTATTCTCTTTCATAATATTGTTCGGTGGTGTAGCAGTCTTAATAGATAATGCTCATGTCAGAGTGGATTTAATTTTTAATAGTTCTCTTTACACGGAAAGAACACGAGAGTTAGTTAATTGCATAGGTAACATCATATTTTTACTGCCTTTTTGCTCAGTTATCATTTGGGCCTCTTACCCTTTTATTTATGATTCCCTCATCTACTCAGAGAAGTCTCCCGACCCGGGAGGATTAAGTAATCGTTGGATAGTAAAATCCTTCATCCTCACCTCGTTTGGATTGGTTGCGGTTGTCGGGATCTTGCAAATCTTTAAATCAATTACTAAATTTTGTAAGAAAAATGACTGAGTTTCTACCAATTATACTTTTTCTAACGGTTTTAATTTTCATTATGCTTGGGTATCCAGTCGCCTTTACTTTGGGAGGTATAGCGATAATATTTGGAATCATTAGTATAGGTATGGAAATATTCTCTCTATTACCATTACGAATATACGGTATTATGAATAATTTTACTCTACTCGCTGTGCCTCTATTTATTTTTATGGGCATAATACTCGAAAAATCAAATCTGGCGGAAAGTCTTCTTAAAAGCATAGCCTTTTCATTCGGCAATAAAGAAGGGGGGCTTACTCTTGGGGTTGTTCTGGTTGGTGCGATACTGGGGGCAACAACTGGGGTAGTAGGTGCAACGGTCGTTACTTTAGCAGTAATCGCACTCCCAATATTGATCGAAAATAATTATGATAAAGCGATTTCAGCGGGCACTATAGCGACCGCTGGCACCCTAGGACAAATTGTTCCGCCAAGTATAATTTTGTTGTTATTAGCTGATATTGTCGGCGTTCCTGTTGGAAGGATATTTTTAGGAGCCATTGTGCCCAGTTTAATTCTTATTTTTAGTTACATCTGTTATATTTTTCTGGCAACAAATTCTAAAATGAATTTCGACAAATCAAATCTAAGCTTAAATCAAGAAATTTCTACAAAAGAAATAGTCATTTCCACTATTCCAGCCGTTATTCTCATCACATTAGTTTTGGGAGCAATAATAACCGGAATAGCTTCACCTACTGAAAGCGCCGCTATAGGTTGTTTAGGAGCGATAGTATTAGCTTTTGGAAACCGCTGTCTAAATTTTAAAACTCTATTGGAGGCCGCAATCGATGCCTCAAAATTAAGCAGCATGGTTTTTGCAATTCTTATTGGAGCGACCGCTTTCTCATTAGTATTTAAAACGATGGGTGGTGACTTCTTAATTCGTGAGATTTTTGCAACCGATTCTGGAAAATTTACTTTTTTAATTACAAGTATGCTTATTATATTCGTCTTAGGATTTTTCCTCGATTTCATAGAGATCTGCTTTATATTAGTGCCGATTCTTTTGCCAGTAAGTGCTTTATTTGAGATTGATCCTCTTTGGTTTGCAATATTAATCGCCATCAACCTCCAAACATCGTTTCTAACACCACCTTTCGGCTTTTCTATCTTTTATTTAAAAGCAGCCGCAAAAAATGCAATAACCACTCAAGAAATTTATCGTGGGGTAATACCCTTTGTTGCGTTACAGTTATGCACTTTATTTTTGGTTATTGCTTTCCCAAAACTTATAACCTGGCTTCCCGACTACTTTGATAAATAATTGTAACTTAGCCCAACAGCATATTTATAACCGCAATGCATCAAGCACCTCTTTCGTTTTAGGGTGCCGTCCGTGCCATTGAAAGAAAGAGAAACCTGCTTGTTCCACAAGCATACCTAATCCGTCAACGGAGTGATATCCCTTTGAAATTCCGTATTCTTGGAATGGAGTAGATTTTACTCCATAGCTCATATCGTAGAAAATTGCGTTCTCATTAAATTCAATTTCTGGCATTTCCGGCATCTTTCCATACAAAGAAGCCGGAGTAGAATTGACAATCAGATCAAATTTGATTGTTTTCTTCTTGATTTCATTATGCAGCAATACTCGCCCATCATCTGTCTCTGAAACAAGTTTTTTTGCTGTCAGTTCATTACGACCATATATATAAATACTGCAAGGTGAACAATCAATTAAAGGATTCAGTACGCCCTTAACTGCCCCCCCGGAGCCTACAAAAAAAATATTTTTATTGCGAGCGTTAAACGCTAAATTATCGTTCAAATCTTTTATAAAACCTACTCCATCGGTATTATCACCGAACCATAAGCCATGTTCCTCCCATAAGGTATTTACGGCACGAGCCTTTTTTGCTCTGTCCGTTAAAAAGTCGCAAGCGTCCCAAGCTTCTTCTTTAAGAGGAATAGTAACGTTAATACCTTCAACTGTATCTTTATTTTCTAAAAGGAAATTTTTGAGCTCTCCGCGCGACACTAAAACCTTGTCGTATTGTATTTGCTTGTTGATCTGCCTAGCAAATGCTTCGTGGATTTGGGGCGATTTGCTATGAAAAACTGGATCGCCGATGACACAAAACCTATCTGTTTTCGTCATTTCAATATTTCCGAATTTAGCTTTTGGAGCCTAATAAACCATCTTTAAGGACATACACGTTAAATCCACGCTCCCTCAATAAAAATGCTGCGATTGAACTCTTTCTTCCAGTGTCACACACTGCTATATACTTTTTTTCAGTTTGTAACGAGTCCGCTTCAAGCCTTATCATAAAAAGGGGCATTTTGATTGAACCCTCTATCTCATGTCCTGCTATTTCTTCCTGGAGCCTAACATCAATATATACACCTCCATTAGCACAAAGCTCTTCAGCCTCACTCTTGGTGACCCAATCGATTCTTGGTTCCTTAAGTAATGTATTAAAGTCATCTGCAGATAACCTCATTAACAACCCGTCGCATTCCATAGTAACAGACGCATTTCTTTTAGCATCAGACACGAGTGCTTCTTCTCCAAACGCATTTCCAACTTTCAACTCCGCTAAAACGATTGCTTCACCGTTCTTAGTAGATCTAGAGACCTTCGCAACTCCATTTCGAATAATATAATAATAATCACCTTCATCACCTTGTTTAATAACAACCTCACCTTTTTTAACAGGAAACTCTTCCATTTTCATAAACATAGATTGAATGTTCACGGGCGGTAAATTATAAAAGGCTTTTTCTCTAAAAATTGCTGTCATCCAATCATCATCCGCGGATTTCAGATTATCTGAGCTGGAGCTAACACTTAACTCCTTTACTTCAATTCCGCTCACTTGGTCCCATGTGGTAAGGATATCCAAAAGATCACTGTCAATTCTTGTGATTTTACAAAGTGTTTTTGCTTTTGCCGAAAAAGCACGAGGTTGAACATTAGCAACTGCTTTTTTGGCCTGTTCACTTCCCGAACGTAAAACCGAAGGTTCATTTACCTCGTCGTTTAAAATAATATCACCGTCAAGTAAAAATATAGTTTCTCTATCAATATCACCTTTGCTGAATATAGACGTACCCGCTTGAACCTCGTCAACCACCGCCTTACCTGCTAGTTCTTGAAAATTTTCAGCAGTTAGTGGAGATGGTAGAATCAGTTCTTTCAATACTTTAATATCAACCTTTTCACCTTTCTTCATATTTTCTAACCCCTTCTAGTCGATTCTATGTTATGTCTAACCTTTTACTTCAACGCCATTAGACCTGTCTCACCCGTTCTTACTCGGATAACATTTTCTAAGTTCGATACAAAGATCATCCCGTCCCCTATCTCATTTGTATGGGCAGCCTTCTCAATAATGCGTACTATTTCGTTAACTGCAAATGATTCCACTGCTATCTCTATTTTAGCCTTAGGAATTTGTTTTAACTCAGATACGACACCTTCATGAACTTCCGTATGCCCCCTTTGCCTGCCAAACCCCGTTACCTCACTAACGGTGATTCCCTGGACCCCAACTAGCAAGAGTTTTTTGCGTACCTCTTTCAGTTTAAACGGTTTAATTATCGCTATTATCAAGTTCATTCTTAATTAAAATCCCAATTTCTAGAAATTTTAACAGACAAACCATAAAATCATATAAAAATTTTAGATCCTTGGCAGATTAAAAACAAAAAAAACGGCGACTTGCGTCGCCGTTCAGTGTTCAAGTGTAGATTATAATTATTTGTTAAATTCAGGATAAGCTTGTAAACCAGTTTCTTTGGCGTCCATACCCATCAATTCTTCATCTTCACTCACTCTAATTCCCATAGTGGCTTTTAAGATAGACCATACGATCAATGAGGCAATGAAGACCCAAGCAAAAATCATGACAATACCAAGAATCTGGGAACCCAAATTAGCATCTGAGTTTGATAAACAAACCGCTAATAATCCCCAAATGCCCGCTGTACCATGAACGGATATCGCACCGACTGGATCATCAATTTTCGCCTTATCAAGCATACTAATAGACAACACCACGATGATTCCCCCGATTCCACCAATCATTGTTGCAAGTAAAGGGGTAGGTGTTAAAGGTTCTGCCGTAATCGAAACAAGTCCAGCCAAAGCTCCATTTAAGGCCATGGTCAAATCAGCCTTGCCAAACATTACTTGTGAGGTAATTAGAGCCAGTATACACCCTCCAGCCGCGGCCGCATTAGTGTTAACAAATATCAAGGCAACTGCATTTGACTCAGCAACATCTGATAATACCAATTCCGATCCGCCGTTAAAACCGAACCACCCAAACCATAATAAGAAAGTTCCTAAGGTAGCTAACGGTAAGTTCGCGCCTGGAATCGGATTAATTTCCCCATCCGGACCATATTTACCTTTCCTTGGCCCGAGAAGAAGCACTCCAGCAAGGGCTGCTACAGCTCCAGCCATGTGAACTACTCCAGAGCCGGCAAAATCGAGGAAACCTTTTTGGTCTAAAAATCCACCGCCCCATTTCCAATAACCCTCAATCGGATAAATAAATCCAGTCATTACTATTGCGAAGGCAAAAAAGGCCCACAGTTTCATGCGCTCGGCAACCGCCCCAGAAACAATAGACATAGCCGCAGCAACAAAAACAGCTTGGAAGAAGAAGTCAGAAAGGCCAGAATAGTAGATATCCCCTCCGCTTGCGATTACGTCAGCAGCCTCATTATCAGCTCCGCCCAATATCGATGGTAAGCCCGGTATTAGAGAGCTAATCGTTTCGGCTGGATACATTAATGAGTAACCGCACAGTAGGTACATAGTACAAGCGATTGAGTATAAAACAATATTTTTGGTTAGGATTTCCGCTGTATTCTTTCCTCTAACCAGGCCGGCCTCTAGCATTGCAAATCCACAGGCCATCAACATAACAAAAGCACCCATCACTAAAAAATAGAAAGTGTCGAGTGCGTATTTAAGTTCAATTACGGGTTCCACGATAGATATTCCTCCGATTTCGTTTGTAGTTTATACGGTATAAGTGTTTTAGAGAGCAGCAGCTCCTGATTCTCCAGTTCTGATCCTTACAACTTCCAGAAGCTCAGAAACGAAGATTTTTCCATCACCTATCTCTCCGGTTGAAGTTGCGGCTTTGACTACTTCTATTACTTTTTCAAGCATAGAATCCTCAATCGCCACTTCGACCTTTGATTTAGGTAAAAAGTCAATTTGATATTCAGATCCACGATATAATTCAGTGTGACCTTTCTGCCTTCCAAACCCTTTAACTTCTGTAACTGTAAGTCCATTAACTCCAATTTCGGCTAATGTCTCCCTGACATCATCTAATTTGAAAGGCTTTATAATTGCTGTTACTAATTTCATATCTAACCCCTCTACTGTAGATCGAAAACCTAAATTGATTAGCCCAATTTTTAACTTATATTCGATTATGCATGCATGATATGTGCCAACAAAAATAAAATTGAGAGATTAATATTTTTTTCTAATATCCCAAGAATATTGTAATATTTAAAAAACAACCAACAAGGAATTTTTTAGCTACAATAGGATAAATGCACAATTTGAAGGCATTCGCCCAAAAATAGCGCACTAACATTGGGCAAATAAAAAAAATCACAGCTTTAACAAAAACGAGGAATCAATGGCCAGACTTAACGTAAACAACTTGGAATACTTTGCTAACAGAATCATCTCTTCTTTACCTATCGATGGGCAGCATGTTAAAGATGAATTTAAGAACAATCTAAAACCCGTATTGGAATCACTTTTCGAAAAGCTCGAAATAGTGACTAGAGAAGAGTTTGAAATTCAAAAAGAAATTCTTAGGAAAACCCGCGCAAAAGTGGATGAATTGGAAAAATTAATGGTTAACATCAAAAACAATTGATATTTCGAATACTCTGAATTTATGGCAACGTATATCGTCGGAGATGTTCAAGGCTTTAAGCTTAAATTTCTCAAATTACTTAAAACCTTCAAGTTTGATCCTTCCAAAGACCGTCTGTTTCTCGCAGGAGACCTAGTAAATAGAGGTCCAGATTCATTAGGCACCATCAAGGAAATAATGAAACTAGGCTCTTCAGTCAGTTGCGTGTTGGGTAATCACGATGTTTATCTCTTGGCCCTTTATTATGCCCCTGAAAAGTTCGATAGCCCTAAACATAACATGATGGATATTCTTTCGAGTCCTGATCTAGGCGATATAATCGCTTTTTTACAAAAGAGTCCACTAGCGATCTACGATAAGAGCGATAATTTTTTTTTAAGTCATGCAGGTTTGTATCCAATGTGGACGGTTGAAGAAGGAGTTCTATTGTCTAATAAATGGCTGGACCAGTTCACTTATACCAATGATAAAAAAAAATTTTTGACTGAAATGTTCTTCAATCACCCAGAAAACTGGTTCGACTGTAAATCAGACATAGAAAAGATGAGATTTACTTTAAATGCTTTTACCAGAATGCGGTATTTAAACACTTTTGGAGAACTAAATTTCTCCGAGAAAGGTTCGATTAACATTCCTAAGGCCAATTTAATTCCTTGGTTTAGGCACGAGGAGAGGATTCAAACAAAAACTAAAATTATTTTTGGTCACTGGTCTAGCCTTAATATTTCTAAAAAAGAACAAACTCAAAGAAATGTTTTTCCAACCGATACAGGGGTCGTGTGGAATGGAACCCTGACTGCACTCCGAATAGACGACATGAAATGGTTTCACGTAGACGATTAAGCCTTTGGAATTTTTCGAACTAGTTTTTTAATAGTGAAGTTACACTCATTATTAGCGTCAGCACGATATCTCGTTTCATACAACACCATCCAGTCCTCCATATTGAATTGAGGAAATAGAGTGTCTCCAATCGAATTAGTGTCGACCAAGGTAAGGTAAATGGAATCGACAAACCCAAGTGTAGCCTTATAAACCTGCGAACCGCCTATAAAAAACGTCTTTTCTGATTTTGATATACTCATAGCCTCCTCGATAGTCTTAGTAATGGTTATGTTTGGTATAGCCTTTTTTAAACTCCTAGAGACCACGATATTTTGTCTTTCAGGTAGCGGCCTTCCAATAGATTCAAACGTTTTCCGACCCATAATTACCGCATTATTTAAAGTCAATCTTTTAAAATTCTGTAGATCTGCGGAAAGCCTCCAAGGCAAAGCTCCATTGACGCCTATTACCAAATTATGGTCAAAAGCAACTATTAAGGAAAATTTGCGGTTTTTTTCAAGCATTTATTTATAGGCTAAACAGCTACGGAGGCTGAAATAAGCGGTAGCGGATCATAGCCCTTCAAACCAACATCACTGTAAACAAAATCAAATATCGATTCTACTCGATCGTTTAATAACAATTCAGGCAAATTTCGAGGCTTTCTGGACAACTGCTCGTCCGCTTGGGATAAATGGTTTAAATACAAATGAGCATCACCGATAGTATGCACTAACTCGCCCACCCCTAATCCTGTAACTTGAGCTATCAGATGGGTCAATAATGCATAAGACGCTATGTTAAAGGGAACGCCGAGGAAAACGTCAGCGCTTCTTTGATAAAGTTGACAAGAAAGTGAATTGTCGGCCACGTAAAATTGAGCAAGTATATGGCAAGGAGCCAGCTTCATATGGGGAATATCTGCAACATTCCACGCGCTCAAAATTAATCTTCTCGAAAAAGGATCAGTTTCTATATTTTTGATGATTTCAGAAATTTGATCTATATGCCCACCATCTTTTGTTGGCCAGCGACGCCACTGAGAGCCGTAGATCGGGCCCAAGTCACCATTTTCATCCGCCCATTCATCCCATATTGTTACTCCATTTTCTTTCAGATACTTTATATTAGTACCTCCATCTAAAAACCAAAGTAACTCGTGAACCACGGACTTAAAATGAACTTTTTTCGTTGTTACCAAGGGAAACCCTGACCTCAGGTCAAAACGCATTTGATAACCAAATATACTAAGTGTACCCGTACCTGTTCTATCCAGCCTTTTATTTTTACTGTTTCTCACATTTCTTAATAATTCAATATACTCAATCATCAATGCAAACTTTATTATTTTTAAGCCTAAGATAAAAAATCATTAATATACCTAATGTTAGCATAGGTAGGGTCAGAATCTGCCCAAGTGTTAATGTACCCCCAAAAAAATATCCTAAATGCAAATCCGGCTCTCTAAAAAACTCAATCGTAAACCTAAAAATACCGTAAAGTATTAAAAAACAAGCGGTAAGGACTCCAAGGCGGTTACCTTTTTTTAGCACCAAAAATAATGTGGCAAATATAATCAAACCTTCAAAGAATGCCTCATAAAGCTGACTTGGATGGCGCGGTATCCCACCCGAAAGTGGTGAGCTAAAGATTACCGCCCATGGCAAGTCGCTAGGTAAACCCCAAAGCTCTTGGTTAATGAAATTAGCTATTCGGCCTAAAAACAATCCAATGGGAAGACCTGAGACGATTCTATCACTGAGTTCGAAAAAATGTTTTTGATAAACCTTAGACAAAATCAAAATAGAACAAGCAGCACCTAAAAAGCCTCCATGAAAAGACATGCCCCCTTTCCAAATAGCGAAGACAAGGAGAGGATTTAAAATAACAGAGTCTAAATCATAAAATAAACAATAACCTATTCTGCCGCCTATAACAGCGCCAAAAGAAGTATAAAAAATCAAGTCGTCTATTTCTTCGGGCAATAAACGTTTTTTATAAAATTTATTAGTTGATTTTATATATAACCAGCCTAAACCTATACCAACAACATAAGCTACCCCATACCAGTAAATTTTAATAGGTCCTAGATAAATGGCAACGGGATCTATATCAGGAATAGCGATCAAGAAAAAGACCTCACCACCTCGGCCGAATTTTATAGTTTTGGTCCAACAAAACCTTTATTCCTTCTTTCGACAGTGTATGGTTTTGAGTGCCTCGGGAGCCTACCTTAACAGAACCCAAAACTGATCCCAATCTAACTGCATCAATTATTGACCATTTGTTTTCCAAACCAAAAATAAAACCGGCGCGAAAAGCATCGCCGCAACCTGTAGGATCAACGGGTAGCTCGCACGAAACAGCATCAACTAGTGTCTTATTATCATTAGAATAAATTTTTGATCCCTTATCCCCCAAAGTGACGATGTAAGCATCTACTTCCTTCGCAATCTGTTTAGAGGAAAGAGAAGATTTAGCTTCTATCATTTTCGATTCATACTCATTAACTATAATCCAATTTGATAGGCTGATTAGCTCCATAAGCTCATCGCCATCAAACATCGGAGTGCCTTGACCTGGATCAAATATAAAAGGAATCTTAGCGGCTGAAAGTTGATTGCAGTTTTCTATCATTGCCTTTTTACTATCGGGAGAAACTATTGCGAAATCGGCTTCAATTTCAAATAAAGGATGTCTACTGGGGTTCTCCATCGCTCCCGGGTGAAAGGCTGTAATTTGATTTCCAACCGAATCAGTTATAATAAAAGCCTGAGCTGTATATGAATCCGTAGTCTCACTGATAAACCGCCTTTCTATTCGATTTTTATCCATCCATTCGGCATAGGCAGAAAAATCTTTCCCTACCGAGCCTGACACTAAAGGATTACTACCTAGTTTTTTCAGATTGTAAGCGATGTTGCCTGCACATCCTCCAAATTCTTGCCTCATCCCAGGAACCAAAAAAGAGACGTTTAGCATTTCTAACTTATCAGGAATGATATGCTCCGAAAACTTTCCTTCGAAACTCATTATATTATCGAAAGCAATAGAACCACACACGATTGTCGACACTGTTTTTAACCTTATCTGAATTCAATTAAAGAGATTATACAGCAATTTTGTTTGTGATCACTTGGCGTAAATAGTAAGCGGTGTGTCCTTCGCAATCAATAATATCGCGAGGACTGCCTGTAGCCACTATATTCCCACCACCCTTACCTCCCTCCGGACCTAAATCCACAATCCAGTCCGCTGTTTTAACTACATCAAGGTTGTGCTCGATTATGACAATCGTATTACCAAGTTGTTTTAAGCGTTGAATAACCTTTAACAGCTGCTCAATGTCATGAAAATGAAGCCCCGTAGTTGGTTCGTCAAGAATATATAAAGTAGAACCCGTAGACCTCCTTGAAAGCTCCTTGGCTAGTTTAATCCGCTGAGCCTCTCCACCGGATAGTGTTGTAGCGCTTTGCCCCAGCTTAATATAAGACAAACCTACGTCATAGAGTAACTCTAATTTCCGATAAATGCTCGGTATCGGCTCAAAAACCGACATAGCCTCATCCACTGTCATTCTCAATATTTCATAAATATTAAATCCTTTATAAACGATATCTAGAGTCTCTCTGTTGTATCTTTTGCCATTACAGCTTTCGCACTCAACATAAAGATCAGGTAGAAAGTGCATCTCAACTTTAACGAGCCCGTCACCTTGACACTGTTCACACCTTCCTCCTTTAACGTTGAAACTAAAACGACCGGGCAGATAACCTCTGGATCTGGATTCTTTTGTCGCAGCAAACAAATCTCTTATAGGTCCAAATAGGCCGGTGTAAGTAGCCGGATTCGATCTAGGGGTTCTACCAATAGGCGACTGGTCAATATTTACGACTTTGTCCAAAAGCTCCAAACCCGTAAATGAATCGTACTTAGCTGGCTTTACAGAAGCTCCGTTCAAATGCCTTGCTGCTATTCGATAGAGCGTATCATTTATTAAAGTTGATTTACCTGAGCCAGAGACACCAGTAACACATGTAAGCGAACCAACTGGGATTTGTAGATTTACAGAATTTAAGTTATTTCCAACGGCTCCTTTAATTTCAATTTTTTCATTGTTTCTAACATCATTATTTAATTCTGGAATCTCAATGCTTCTAATTCCAGATAAAAATTTACCGGTCTCTGAGTCTTTTGATTTGAGGATATCCTTTACTGAACCCTGAGCAACAACAGAGCCTCCGTGAATTCCAGCCCCGGGGCCAATGTCTATAACATGATCTGCAGAACGAATCGCTTCCTCATCATGTTCTACCACGATAACTGTGTTACCTAGATCCCTCAACCTAAAAAGCGTATCTAACAAACGTTTATTATCTCTTTGATGCAAACCAATTGAAGGCTCATCTAACACATACATTACCCCGACTAGACCTGCTCCTATTTGGCTTGCTAGCCTTATTCTTTGCGCCTCTCCACCTGACAACGTATCAGCTTTACGATCAAGGGTCAGATAATCTAAGCCAATGTTAGCCATGAACCCTAGTCGATCGAGGATTTCGTTAATAATTTTCTTTCGAACTTCATCACTTTTTTGTTGATTGAATTTTGTAAAAAGCTCAACTGCTTGACCAATTGGCATTTCGGTAATCTGATTGATTGAATAATTCTCAAAAAATACATTTCTGGCCGAAATATTTAATCTACTTCCTTTACAATCCACGCAAGGTTTGACACTCAGGAATTTGGCCATTTCATCTCGCAAAGGCTGAGAACTCGACTCTCTGAGACGCCTTTGCATACTAGGTATCACACCCTCAAAGGCGTGTTTTTTTTTGTAAATTTTTCCATTGCTTCTCATGTAAGAGAATTCGATCGATTCACTAGCGCTACCCCTTAAAATTTTATTCTGAATATCTTCCGGAATATCTTTAAATGAAGTATTCACATCAAATTTATAGTGCTGAGCTAGCGACTTAATTATCTGTGAGTAATAAGAGTTCCTTGTATCCCAACCAAAAATCGCCCCTGAAGGTAAACTTTTAGATGGGTCACCCACCACTAATTCTTCATCAAAATATTCTAAATACCCGAGTCCATCGCAAGATAAGCAAGCGCCATGAGGACTATTAAAAGAAAATGAACTTGGTTCTAACTCATGTGCACTAAATCCACACTCCGGACAAGAGAATTTAGACGAGAAAGTAGAAATATTTTGATCATCTCCATCAAGGGATACTATTTTGACTATCCCCTCGCCATATTCCAGTCCAGTTTCAACTGATTCTGAAAGCCTAAGTTGCATGTTATCCCTAACCGCAAAACGATCTATAATCAAATCGATATCGTGTTTTTTTCGCATTTCTAATTTTGGTGGATCATCTAAAACAACAATTTCTCCATCGATGATCGCACGAACAAAGCCCAAAGACAGCAATTTGCTGAGGAGCTGGTGATGCTCTCCTTTTTTCCCCCTCAACACTGGAGCGGTGAGCATCCATTTAGATCCGGTGTTTTCAGCAAGGATTTTATCCACAATTTGAGTTACAGTTTGAGCTCTCAAAGGATTACCATGGGTGGGACAGCGAGACTCTCCAGATCGAGCAAACAAAAGGCGGATATAGTCATAAATTTCGGTAACAGTTCCAACTGTTGACCTAGGATTGTGAGAAGTGGACTTTTGTTCTATCGAAATGGCTGGTGAAAGGCCCTCAATGTAATCAACGTCTGGCTTTTCCATCATAGATAGAAACTGTCTTGCGTATGACGAAAGTGACTCAACATATCTTCTTTGTCCCTCTGCGTAGATTGTGTCAAAGGCAAGAGACGATTTGCCTGAGCCAGATAAACCTGTGATAACTGTAAATTTATTGCGCGGAATGTCTATATCCACATTTTTTAAATTATGTGTCCTGACTCCTCTCAACTTGATAGATTTCATGAATAAAACCCTTACCTAGTTTTATAAATAATACGCGCTTAACATAATGATACGCGACTAACTCACGAGTAGTTTTTAAATGGGCAATATCCCATTACTCAGTTATTCCAACATTAAAAATTGTTAATGTTTGCTCCATCATAATTTAATGTAAACAGTTTTATTATAATAGCATCCCCCAAACGGCTACTACCAAGTGGCCCCCCCGGAGCTAGCGTTTCCCATGCGCTAGCTCCATTTTTAGCAACGTCTAATAATAAATAGACCAAAAATACCACTGTATATGCAGATTTGACAAAAATTTTCTTGTACGAGTCTTAGTCTCGAGTTATGCTGATAAAAACTTGAATATGCAATCCAAGTGAATGAATATGGAGGAGTTTAAATGTCCAGAGGCCTAAACAAAGTCATGTTAATAGGCAACCTAGGGGCTGACCCTGAAATACGATACACTGCTGCAGGAGCCCCCGTAGCCAATGTGAGTTTAGCAACCGCAGAAAGTTGGCGCGACAAAGATAGTGGCGAATTACGAGAAAAAACAGAATGGCATCGAGTGGTATTCTTCGGGAAAGTCGCCGAAACAATCGAGAAATATGTGAGTAAAGGCTCACAAATCTTTATTGAAGGAAAGCTACAAACCAGAAAATGGCAAGACAAAGAAGGTAACGACAGATATACAACAGAAATAGTTGCCTCTGAAATGCGGATGTTAGGTAAAAGAGGAGAAAATACTGCCTCCACCGACCGAGATAATGCTCCCATTGCCAAAGAAAGCAACATAGGTTCGGAAATTAAGAATGACTCCACTGAATTCATCGATGATGATATTCCATTTTAAATAGAATATAAGCCTAAACTCAGGTAACTACATGATAAAACAGTTCGAATTACTTTCTAGTCGGAGATTCGCACCGATCTTTATCACGCAATTTTTAGGAGCATTAAATGACAATATCTTCAGATTTGCTCTGATACTTGCGATAACATTTAATAATTCAAATATCGCTTCATCTTCTGAACGCTCAGATGTATCTTTGATTGCCGGAATATTTATTCTTCCGTTTTTGTTATTCTCAGGTTTTTCAGGGCAGCTAGCTGATAAGTTCGAAAAATCAAAAACAATTAGAGCAACCAAAACCAGCGAGGTACTGATTTCGATTTTAGCCACCTGTGGGTTTCTTTTGGGAAATTTTACGATTTTATTAATCACCCTTTTCCTTATGGGTGTGCAGTCAACAATATTTGGCCCTTTAAAATATAGTATCCTTCCTCAACAACTTGAAAAAAACGAATTAGCAGGAGCAAATGGTCTGATGCAAACCGGAACATATGCAGCAATTATTCTTGGAAGCCTTATTGGAGGCGCAGTAATCGGAGCTACTGAGGCTGGAACTACCTATATCTCAATTATCATGATAGGCGTCGCACTCCTAGGAAGGCTAAGTGCCCAGTTCATACTCCTTGGAGACGCAAACTCACCTCAATTGAAACTTGATATTAACATTGTTAAATCTGGTTATGATTCAATAACACATATTTTCAAAGACAAACACCTAGCAACTTTAAGTATCTTAATTTCTTTGTTTTGGTTTATGGGATCTACCTATTTTACGCTGATACCAATTTACGCGAAAGATTTTTTAAACGCTCTCCCAATTGATATGAGCAAACTAACACTGGCTCTGGCAATAGGAGTAGGTGTCGGCTCAATGCTCTGCGAAAAACTTTCCAGGGAAAATATTGATTTAGGTCTAATCAGTGTAGGCATCGTCTTAGTAGGATTAGTTTCTTTTGAAATTTTTTGTCTAGCACAACATGCCCCGTTCAGTGAATGTATCGATTTAATAGGTACATGTATAACACCTATCAATCGGTTTTTTATAGATTTAATCCTGCTGAGTGCCGCAGGAGCCTTATTTGTAATCCCAATGTATGCGTCGGTGCAGAGTCACTCTCAAAGAGAACATCGCGCCCGGGTTATGGCTGCGATCAATATCTTAAATGCAATATTAATGGTGATCGCATCGATATTCACCTTCACACTGTTAAAATTCGAAATAGCTGCTAATTGGATATTTTTAATAGTAGCTTCATTATCTTTAGTGGCCACCGGATTAGGTTTCGTGTTTGTGCCCAAAATGTTTTGGTGGGCACGCCATCCAAAAACAAATTAATTTATGTCCTTACTAATGACTTCTAACACCCAAGTGAGGTCTGCTAATATAATTTTCAGTTAACATCTCTAGTAGCCTGCTTTCTGTCCGTCGAAATAATTCTGAGAGCTTTTTCCCGGTGTAGTATTGAGTTACTTCAAATTTGGAGGAAGCAATGAAATTTACATTCTTTTCATATAATTCATCCACTAAATTTATGAATCGCCTGGCAGCATCATTTGCCGCGTCATCCATACTCGGAATATCTTCTATCAGAACCGTATGAAACCTCCTCGCCAAATCAATGTATTCCGAGGTAGAGCGATTACTGTCGCAAATTTGATCAAAAGTAAACCAAGCAACACCCTGATAGCAACCTTGTAATTGTATCTTTCGAGCATTTAATTCAACTTCGTGGGAAATTGTCTTATCGTTAGTCGTAAGTCTTTCGAACAACTTACATAATGATTTGTTATTCAGGTTTCTTTTCGCAGTAACTCCTTCCTCGTTGAACGCTTGTAATCGATAGTCTTTGCTACCATATAAGTTTTTGATAACTAGATTATTTTTCAACAGGGAAATTGCGTTAAGAAATCGATCTCTTTGAAGGCCGTTTTTATAAAGTTCATCTGGGTGCGAATTAGATGTGGTTACTAAAATAACTTTATCGGTAAATAAACTTTCTAACAACTTATCCAAAAGCATCGCATCAGTAATATCACTGACGTGAAATTCGTCTAAAAACAAGATATTGATGTTTTTTAGAAGTGATTTTGAAACTAATTTAAGTGGACTCTGTTGATTTTCTTTCTTTTTCAAAATTGTGTGAATCAACTCCATGAATTCATGAAAGTGATATCTTTTTTTGTGGTTTTCGGGTAACGAATCATAAAAGAGATCCATCATAAATGTTTTTCCTACTCCTACTTTACCCCAAATATAGACACCTTTTTGTTTTCTAGCACTTAGAAGCTGGGCTTTTGAAAATAACCAATTTCCCACAAACGGAAGCTTAGAAAACTTAGTTCGCACTCGTAAGATCGTAGCAATTTGGTTAAAAGTGCTAATTAATTCTCTTTGGTATTCATTATCTTCAATCTGATTTGTGTTGCACGCTAAGCTATAGATATCTTTTAAAGGTGAAGAGCAGGCTGAATTAATTTCTTTGCTAAAAAACATATCTTTTAGGAGTAGACCTCAGCTTAGTTTAATTCGTATCATTCATAATTTGGACAAACAATAAAAGTATTTCATGATTTTAGCAGGAATTTTATTATTGGTCATAATATTTGGCCCCAATTTTTGGACGAAAAGAATTCTACGGAAATACAATTATTGTAGAAATGATATACCCGGTACCGGCGGGGACTTTGCAAATCATCTTTTGAAACAATTAAATTTAAAAAATTTTAGTATAAAATCTGGTAAAGGTAACAATATTGACCATTACGATCCAAGGACTAAAACCATTACGCTTAGCGCAAATTACTATGAGTCAAATTCTCTTACAGCAATAGTGATAGCGGCCCATGAGATCGGGCACGCACTCCAAGACGACAATCAATCCAAGGCTTTACATTTAAGAACCAAATTGGTTAAAGTCTCAACACAATTTGAGAAACTAGCATCATTTCTATTAGTTAGCGCGCCCTTACTAACAGTACTTTTTAAAATCCCTTTACTCGGAGCGAGTGCTTTACTACTGGCAATCACAGTGATGGGATTACCTATTTTAGTACATCTGATTACACTGCCTCTTGAGTATGACGCCAGCTTTAATAAAGCAATGCCAATTTTGAAGGCAGGGTATATTGAAGGAGAAGATATTCGATCTTCAAAAAAAATTCTTACCGCATGCGCTTTAACTTACCTAAGCTCATCGCTAGCTAGTTTGCTTAATTTTTATCGTTGGATTAAAATTTGGCAAAGGTGATTTAAGTAAAGATATTTATGAAAAATACAGCCCCAAATATTGAGGCTTTAATTTTTGACGTCGATGGAACTCTTGCAGATACCGAAGAGACTCACAGGCTTGCATTCAACCGAGCGTTTGAAAACTTCGAACTCAAATGGTGCTGGTCTAAAAGTGATTATAGGGACTTGTTAAAGATTTCAGGAGGCAAGGAAAGGATTAAATATTATTCCCGTAATCAAAAAGAAGGGAAGGTTTTATCGAGCACGTTCATTAACGAAATCCACAATTATAAAAATGTAATCTACCAGTCAACATTAGCAGAAAAGAAAATCGATCTGAGATTAGGAATCAGCAACTTAATAACAGATCTACACAGAAACAAAGTAAAAGTTGGGATAGCAACAAGTTCTTCCTTCAACAATATAAATAGACTGCTTACCACATGCATTGGTAGGTCTTGGCAAGATGCTTTTAATGAGATTGAAACATCAGATAGCACACCTGCAAAAAAACCTGATCCAAGTGTTTACAAGAATATTATTTCAAGGCTAAATGTTAATCCAAAATACTCAATCGCCATTGAAGATACCCCAAACGGCCTGCAATCTGCTAATTGTGCTGGACTAAAAACAGTCGTCACCGTTCACGAGATGACTAGAAATTTAGATTTCCCAAATGCTGCGTTGGTGGTAGATTCCATTGGAACCTATGAACAACCATTCAAATTAATAAAGGGCGAAAGCTTCGGTTTTAACTATGTATCGATCGGCCTACTCAGCAAACTAATAGAATGAATCACTCTACCATGACATATGCACTTGAGCCATTTCGATGAACCTTTAACAAAATTCGCTCGTTCTGAGTTTGAACTAGTGAAACGAAGTCAGCTACTGAGCCTATGGGTATCTTGTTGACAGAACTTATTATATCTCCTGTACGCAAACCAGAAGCCCAAATTGTAGAATCTTTGTCCAAGTTAGAAATCATGACTCCATCGATTTGCCCGTAATCACTTGAGGATGAAGGTATTGGCACTACTGAAGAATTTTTGAAGAAATCGTTTTTTAGTGTACTCATCCTCAAAGCGTCTTGATAACGAGCTATTTTTATCTTGGTTTTATTCATCTCTTGACCCCTAAAATACTCAAATGACACCTCGGCACCTGGTCTTATCAAACCTAATTGATTCCTCAGATCTGCGGCACTTGTGATTATTTTACCTCCGGCTTTTGTGATGAGATCCCCGACTTTTAATCCTCCATCTTCGGCGGGGGAACCTCTAACTATCTTAACAACCATTGCGCCCTTCTTTTTTAAAAAAGCAAAAGCATCTACTAGCTGAGGATCCAAATTCTGGAATTTAGCACCAAAATACCCCCTCTCTACGCCTCCGAATTGAACCAGCTGAGCTAAAACTTTTTGCACCATGTTAGTTGGAATAGCGAACCCGATTCCAATATTTCCACCGTTTTTTGAAAAGATAGCAGTATTAATACCAACTAATTTACCATCTAAGTCGACCAAAGCTCCTCCCGAGTTTCCCGGATTAATAGAAGCATCTGTCTGAATGAGGTCTTCATAGCCTGTTATTCCTAGGCCCGACCTTGCTAAAGCGCTTACTATACCAGATGTGACAGTTTGCCCCAGTCCAAAAGGATTGCCGATTGCCACCACAAAATCACCAACTTTCAACAAATCTGAATTTGAAATAGGAATTGAAACCAAGTCTTTAGCTGGAATTTGGACGACTGCAATATCAGTCTCTGCATCACTCCCAACTAGTTTGCCCTTAAGAACTCTTCCATCCATCAGCTTAACTTGAATCTCTGAGGCGCCCCTTACAACATGACTATTAGTAATGATTAGGCCCTTGGTTGAATCGACTATAACGCCGGATCCTAAGCTTTGAGTGCGTCTTTTTTGAGTTTGGCCGGGAAAATTAAAAAACCTCCGAAAAAAAGGATCATTCAGAAGAGGGTTAAACTTAAGCTGGACCTCTCCTTGACTGCTTATATTTACTACGGAGGGTGTAACTTGTTCTATCATAGGAGCTAATGATAGTTTCGCAGAGTGGGGCAATGCTTGATCGTTAGTGAATGCATTTCTCGAAATGAAGAAAATTATCCAATATATGATGAAATATTTAATCAACTTTCGTGTTCTTAATCTTATTTGCATTCTAAAAAGTCTATCAAAATTTATAAGAAATTTGTTTCATCGCTTCGGACACCAAAGTCATTATTGTTCGCACGTTGTCCGACTTAATTACCCCTCCTCTACTTTTAGCCTCCTCTCCGTGTGCCTTTTCATCATTTATCATACTTTCCAATAGATTTTTGGTCTTTAGATCCTTTGTGGGGACTTTCGCTAACTGACCCATAAGATGATTTTCAACCTGCCGCTCTGTTTCAGCCACAAAGCCCAAACTACTTTTATCACCTTTCAGCCCAAAATAACTCCCAATTATCACGGATCCGACAAACCAAATTGGAGAAAGTCTGCTTTCTTTTTCACCAAGCTCTGATAAACGCCGATGACAGGCCTCCAGATGCTCAAATTCCTCGTGAGACGCGTCCATCAAAAATTTATAAGTATATTCATCTCTTGCGAACAATGCTTGACCTACATACAAACCTTGAGCCGCGATCTCACCAGCATGATTTACTCGCATCAAACTCCCTGAAATATTGCGATCCGTGTAAGTGAGCTCGGGGTTAGCTTCTAAAGAATATTGGTTATCCTTAAAGGAAGGGCTTAGCGTATTTCTCACCGCCCCACGTAACATTTTCAGGCGTTTACGAATTTTTTCAAATTTGCCTAAATCATACTTTTTCAAAATTTTACCTCTTAAATATTTTGTTGTACGCATTAAATGTAGTCAATAAAAGTTGACACTAATATGCTATATACGTACTATTCCGCTCTAAAGAATAAAAAAGTTAATATCGTGAAAACATATAGTGTATCATCAAAAGACATAACTAGAGATTGGTTTGTAGTCGATGCTTCAAACAAAATTTTAGGAAGATTAGCTAGTGAGATAGCTGCTAGGCTGAAAGGAAAACATAAGCCTGACTATTGCACCCATCTCGATGTCGGTGATTATATTATTGTTATTAACGCGTCTAAAATTGCGGTCTCAGGAACAAAGCTAGACAATAAAACCTACCACAGACATTCTGGTTTTCCTGGAGGACTTAAATCTACGACATTATCAAGTTTAATGAAAGAAAAACCCACCAGAGCCATTGAGCTAGCCGTACAAGGCATGTTGCCTAAAGGGCCGCTAGGAAGATCAATGTTCAGGAAACTAAAAGTTTACCCAGGCCCAACTCACAGACACAATGCTCAGGACCCTCAAACCTTAGACATAGGATAACTATAGGAGATTATAACTTGCTTACAGGTCGAAGAAAAACCTCTTCTGCAAGAGTTAAAATAGCTGATGGAGGCGGAAAAATCGTAATCAATGGAAAGGCGATAGAAAAGTATTTTGGCCGAGAGACGGGCGTTATGATAGTAAAACAACCACTCGAACATGTAAATCTCCTGAATAATTTAGACGTCTTTGTAACTGTTCGCGGTGGGGGCATAACTGGACAAGCTGGTGCAATACAGCATGGGATAACGAGAGCACTGATTGAGAGAGACCCTGAGTTAAAATCTTCGCTCAAATCGGGAGGGTTTGTGACAAGGGATGCACGACAAATAGAGAGAAAAAAAGTAGGATTGCATAAAGCACGGAAAAAACCACAGTTTAGCAAGAGATAATTCCCTTTTTTGTCTTCCTCAGGAAAGAAGTCAATTTATGTTTACACACCTGCCTTTGTTGAAGCTTAAAAGCAACTAAATCCATGCAGAGTCGCCAAAAACCTAGCCCGCTTTCTAATCAGTCCGACTACTTGTCCTTGGAGCTTAAAGAACATCAGGTGTAATCTCAAAATACGGTTTCGTATTTCCGAATACCCACCATTTATTTAAAAATTCATAAGATTCTATTATTATTAATAATAAGGCTTTATAGTTTTGTTTAGATAAATCAGAAGGGGGCAATAATGTTAGGGGAAGTAGGGACGAAAAAAATTTTTGAAAACACTAATATAATAGTATGGGAGTTTATTTTGAATGCGGGAGAAAGCACACCAATTCACGAACATAAATTTGACTATTTATTTTACCCTATAAAAGGAGCGCCGTTAGAAGTCTTTTCAGAGTCAGGTGATTCTCTGGGTGTTTTTGATGCCACCGAAGGAAATACATTTGCTTTTAAAGTTGAATCTGGAAACCTAGTTTCTGTAGACGGGAAAGGGCTTAAAGTCCCGGCTAAACATTTTGCGAAAAATGTAGGCACTACAACCTACCGCGAAATTTTAATAGAAACAAAAATAACAACCGAATAGATTTCGTGAATTTTTTTGCAATTATTGAAACCCTTGATTTATTAATTGCTCTTTTTTTAATCACAATAGGTATCGTGATTCAATTCATTCCTATATTTGAGAAAAAAATAACAAAAATCATAGGAAAAACGTTACTTTCAAGATTGATGTGCAATCGCTATGTACAACTAGTTGCAGGATTTTTTTTAATTTTAACGGGTTTAAGAAATTTTTGAATTTAACTTAAAATCTGATTTTGTAAGGTTGAAATCTCGTCTTTTAATTCGTCCCCGAAATCATTTGATAACTCATCCAGAATAAGCTCTGCGCTCTGATAATGCCCAAGTTCAATATAAGCCTTCGCCAGATTCAGTTTAACCTCACTTTCGTTGCCTTCGTTGGACAATGCGGATATCACTCGATCGACAGATAACTCTTTTTTCTCAACTATTGATGCTGGTCCTTGCTGAACTTCTGTAGCCTCATCGGTGGCATCCTCTATGATCTCGGATATCTCATCCCCATGCAGAGAAAAACCCTCATTTTCAAGAGGATTTCTTCTTAAAGGATTCGAACGTAATAGTTCATGAGGTTCTGGTGGCCTTATAACATCGAGATCAGGGCCTGTCGCCACATTTTTTTCTTCAATTTCTCTATGAACCCTTCTAGAATTATGCTGATCCATTTTTAATACGCTACCGCTATCATTACCATAGTCTTTGAGAAATTGATTTTTAACTTTTTCTATTTGTTCTTTGAGCAAGGCTAAGGACTCTGCTTTTACTACCTGCAGACGTTTTCTATCTCTTCTGAGAAGGTTGAAAGATAACTCTTTCGCACGATTTAAGAGGTTAGTCTGATCATGAAGCTCAGAAACTAGTCCGATATTTTTTGCCTCATGTGCGGTAATAGGTTCCACAGCATAGCAAAAATATCGCTCTCTTGGACCCAATAAATGTCTAAGCACAACCTTACGAACAAACGAACTTACCGATAGCTCCTCTTGCAATAAGGAGAATTCATTAAACACTGATCTTTCCGAAGCTAATACTATATCTGCCATTAGAGGAATCTCAGAAAACCACCCTAAATTACCTGGAATAACCGAAATTACAGGGACTTTGATTTCTAAAAATATTTCTAGAGGAGAAGTCGCATCTATCCCTCCCGCGTTTACCAGACTTTCTTCTTTGGCAAGCCAAAACTCGTCCCGCCCGTTTAATATCACGATAACATTGAAGGGATCGTCTCTTACATTACTAAACAGCTCTATTAATGTATTACTTAAGTGCTTATCCCAATTCAAAACCATATTAGAACCGAAATATATCTCTAAAACGCCATCATTACGTTTTAATTCAATATTTTCATATTTATTGGCATATAATTCGAAGCTCGAGGGGCCTGCCATTTAAAGTTCCTTGTTCATAGACTAGTGGTTCAGTGTACAATCAAACAGTATTTTTTCAAAATTAGAAATTAAAATGTTTTAGATGGTAAAATCATAGAAGGATGTTTTATGAAAAAACTAGAAAATAAAATTGTCGTGATTACTGGAGCAACGGGCGGGATAGGCCTAGCTACATCAACTTTATTTTTACAGGAGGGAGCTAAAGTCGTTTTAGTTGACAAAAATCGAGATGAACTCAACAAAGCAGAAAGAAGCTTATCCTCAAAAAACGCAAAATTTTTTCAAGCAAACGTAACTTTAGAATCTGAAATGGAAAATGCAATATCCTTTACAGAAAACCAATTTGGTAGTTTAGACATTGCCTTCCTGAATGCGGGCATTGAAGGTCCCGTGAAGTCAATTTTTGACTATGCGTCAGAAGATTTCGAAAAAGTAATGGCAATAAACGTTAAAGGAGTTTTTTTCGGATTAAAAGTCTGTGCTACTTCGATGATGAAACAACGGAGAGGGAGCATAATCATAACATCTTCTCTCGCAGGTTTAAGAGGAATGCCAAAAATTTCTGGCTACGTAGCATCCAAACACGCCGTTGTTGGACTAATGAAAGCTGCAGCATTAGAACTTGCAAGCGCAAATATCAGAGTAAATACGATCAACCCTGCCCCGATTGCCACAAGAATGATATCCGCACTTGAGGAAAGCTTTGCTGGTAAAGACATCAAGAAAATTCGCGAAAAGTTTGAGCAAGCCATACCATTAAGAAGATATGGTCAACCATCGGAGGTCGCTAAATTGGCATTATTTTTAGCTTCAGAAGACTCGAGCTTTATTACTGGCAATACTTATCCAATAGATGGGGGGAGCTCTGCAAAATAAGACCGTGGAAACAACGAAAATATCAAAAAAAACTGAAGCTAATTTATCAGATCTATTTATTTTAGATTTTACAGGAATGATTTCTGGCGCATTTTGCACAAAGCTATTAGCAGACGTAGGAGCGAATGTATTAAAGATTGAACCCCCAGGGGGGGAAATAATGAGAAGTGTCGCCCCCATGTTAAATGACAAAAGTTGCGTCTTTGGCTCATTGAATATTGGCAAAAAAAGCATAACTCTAGATCTTAAAAAAAATGAATCCGTGGATATTTGTCTCAAGCTAATCAAAAAATACGATATTGTAATAGAAAATTTCAGTCCAGGCGTAATGCAACGATTAGGCCTTGACTACAATGCCATGAAGAAATCTAATGAGGATATAATTATGTGTTCAATTTCCGGCTATGGTCAATCAGGGCCAGACGCCTATCAACCTGCTTTTGCTCCAATTATACAGGCCAAAAGCGGATATGATTTAACTTACGCAGAAGCCCAAGACAACTGTAATATTCCTCTCAATATGGGACCACCTGTCGGAGATACAACGGCCTCATTAATAGCCTATGGTTCCATCCTCGCAGCAGTGCATTACCGAAATCGGACAGGAAGAGGCCAATACATAGATATTGCAATGCAAGACGCCCTTCTTTCGACCATGCATAGGGATATTCAGACATCTATTGCCCAGGAAAAAATCGATCGCCGCTATGGGCCAATCCGAGCGTCTGATGGTTTTGTTGTAATAATGCCTTTTACCCAAATCCAATTCGAAAAACTCGCAAAATGCATCGAAAGAGAAGAATTAATCACTGATACTCGATTCGCGGAATCAAATAGAAGACTGGAAAACTATAACACACTAATGCAGATAGTAGAGAAATGGACGCAGCAAAGGACATCATTATCAGTTGACAAACAGATGAAAAAATTGAAAATTCCATGCACCAAGTATGCCCGCTTGGACAACATCGTTAAAGATCCTCAAATTGAATATCGAAAATTTCTAATTCAAGCCCAGGACCAAAGCGAACAGTATCAAGTTTGTGGCAACCCCTCTAAATTTTCTGAAACCGAAACCTGCATCAACAGATTAGTTCCTGATATAGGAGAGCACAATAGCGAGATACTTGATCCATTTAAAAGCAATCAAGGTGACAATAGATGATCTCATGGATAGGACTCTGGGTTTTTGTGTTTTCTTTAGCAGCCGCTTTCGCAATATTGATGGACAAAGAAAAACTCCGAGAGAACCTCAATGCTTTTATATTTTTTACATTAATTGCTTTACTTGCGGGGCTAGCTGTAATATTTAGATGATAATTTATTTGAGTCCAAATTTTATAACCATGTCTCTTCGGTATGTAATCTCGTTAAATGTATTTTTTTTATTTGCCAAACCCCGTCATTTTTCTGGTATTCCTCAAAATAATGACCCCATCCCTTAAAATGGCAAGTGGGTAACATTACGTAATCAAACATGGACCAGACACCTTTCGCGTAATCGTCTGATATTATCGTTAATTCCGGCATGAAACCTTGATGGATCGACTGGGCACCTTTCATCAAAGTTCTAACTCCTTCAACCAGCTTATCACATCCCCTAATCTCTATGTCTCTCGGATCGTCAGCCGAAGGACGTGGAGCACCTTCATAAATCGCATGTATATCGTCTGTAAATAACTTAGGCCAATGTTCCCACTGCTGAGAATCCATAAATCGAAAATAATGCGCCTTTAACAATCCTATTTCTTGATAGTCACTAAAATCCATACTCATGATTAATCCTTTTTTTATTTTAAGGAGAACCTGCGCCACTCACTTCAACCGAACAGGTATATATCTCAGCTCTTGGCAACCCTTTTGCTATATCCTCCAACTCACCATTATATGTAAGACAAAATAAAGTTTTTCTGTCTTGCCCCCCCAAGTTGCAAGCAACCGCTTTTCTACCTTTGACAGATATTTCCCTCTGAATTTCTCCCCCTTCTAAAACCCTTATAAATTTTTCGGTTACAAAACATGCGGCCCATATTGCGCCCGCTTCATCTAAACAAATACCATCAGGAGTGTTGTCCCCAAGATCAGCCCAGGTTCTCTTGTTATGTAAAGTGCCGTCAGAGTTTATATCAAAAGCTGTTAATTTATGTCCAAAAGTTTCGGCACAAATAAGTATTTTATTTTTATTATCTATAACCATCCCATTTGGAAAGGCAAGATTATCCGCTACGATCGAAGGTTCCCCGTCACTATTAATTAAACAAATACTGCCAGGTGCCTCCGATGCTCCTCCAAAAAGGTCATAGCCAAAGTTCCCAACATACACATTATCATTGTCATCGACCACTAAGTCATTTATGTCGCCTGTTACGAATGGCTCTAAATCGCAAAGAAGAGAGGGAGTATTTTCAAAATCAAAAGCCAAAACTTTTTTATCGGCCATGGAGGATAAAATCATCTTTCCATTACGCATGAATCCAATGCCAGAAGGACGATTAACAATCTCGACTAATTCAGTAGCCTGGCCAATCGAAGTAATTGCATAAACTTTCTTGCCCCACATATCGGATACATACAATTTATCTTGATGCCATCTAGGGCCCTCAAGAAAAATAAAGTTATCAACTAGGCGATCCAGTTCATTCATTATTGAAACGTCCCGAACATTTACATAAAGCTTAAGTTAAATGTAACAGAGTAAAATTGCAACTTAAAATCGATTATAGCTATAATCAGCTACGTCGATAGGGCATTCAGAATTATTTACTACAGACGCAAGCATTTTGCTCGAGCCAAGCGCCATGGTCCAACCAAGATGACCGTGTCCAGTGTTAACGTATAAACCATCGATGGGTGTTTCCCCCACTATTCCCACCCCATCAGGAGTCATAGGACGAAAACCACACCATGGCTTATTTTCAAACACGTCTAAATTTATCTGTTCTTCGGGAAACAAAGAACAACATATGTCAATCAAATTTGCCAACCGTTCCTGCGTGAGTGTCTTGTTTTCACCAGCGAATTCAGCTGTTCCGGCTACCCTAAGGGAATTCCCTAAAGGACATACAGCTGCGTGTTTTTGCTCGTCAATGACAGGAATCTTTGGTTTGCACTTCCAATGCTCTATAGGAATGGTAACCGAATAACCCTTAACAGGCTCAACTGAAATAGGGATATTCGCAGTTTTTAGTAACCCTTTACTCCTAGTGCCAGCAGATACTACGCAAATATCACAGGGAAAATGTTGGTTCTTAACGACAACTCCACTCAATTTTTTATTCTCATAAGCCAGACCCTGCACTTTAGTGTTGAAAAAGAATTCGACTCCATTTTCTTCACATTTTGCTTTTAGTACTTTACTAAACTGATGAGCATCGCCACACATATCGTCTGGAAAATAGATAGATCCGCATAATTTAGAAGAAATTTGTTCCAACGAGGGTTCCAATTCGACGGTTCTTTGTCTATCGAGTATTTCAAAAGACGTACCAGACTCGCGAGCTTTCTTTGCCCTCAAAACACCGTTATTCATTGCATCCTTGTCGTAAAATATTTTCAAAATACCACTCGGACTAATTTCATAAGAAAAATCTTTAGAGAGGAAGTCATCATGCATTACTTCAAGTGAATAACGCGCTAATGACAAATTCTTCTTTAGATTTTTGTCGAAATGCTGTGAGTGCGAATTTTTAAAAAAAGAAAATATCCAAGGCAACATAAAAGGAACCGCGCTCGGTCTAATTAACAGAGCGGAATCCTCTTTACCGAGCATTTTCAGTGCTTCTACGAATATACCTGGATGATTCCAAGGATTGGCTTCGCTAGCATGTAACATGCCTCCATTTGCGAAACTTGTCTCCAAAGAGACGTCTGGATGAGACTCAAAAACCTTTACCTTATAACCGAGCAAGCTGAGATACCAGGCGCTTGAAACCCCAAGAAGACCCGCTCCTACTACGATACAATTCATGTTTGGGAAAATAACAGATAATTCGATAAAAAACGATAAGGCGGCAAATGCCGCCCCAACCTACAATTATAATTATTAAACAACTACATCCTTGATGGCTTTCATAGCAGTAGCTCTTACAGATAGGCTAGCCGGTCTCGCATCAACATCAACCATCTCGCCAGTAAAGGGGTTTTTCGCTTTCCCCGCTTGACGTGCTGGCTTATCTACTCTGCGCAATTTAACCCCAATCTCAGGCACCGTAAACTCACCTGACCCATTTTTTATAAGATGTCTACCGGCTAAAGACTTTACTGAAAGCAATACAGCTTGTACGTCTTTTTTACTTAGATTTGTTTCTTCTGCTATCGCAGCAATGATTTGAGACTTCGTTTGTTTTTGTGAAAGTGCGTTGCTCATTTTTCCTCCCAACGGCTAAAGTGTTCTAATTGGCGCTACTGATATCCTGCTCTCAATGAAGCAAGAATAATTCAGAAGAAAAGTTTAATCTTATTATGGTAATCAAATCAATCAATGTCACAAAAAAAATAAGTATTTTTTAATATTCGCAAATTAAAATTGACATGCGGGATAGGCTAGTATAAAGAGTTGATTTTTAGCGATAGATCTTACTTATCCCTCGTGTTCGCTAACTTTTTTTGCTGATGTTCTAGCTCACCTTCAAAAACTGCACCAGGCTCGAGTTTTAACAAACTATAAGTTAATCGCCCTTTAACTTGTGCAGAACCGCCAAGCTCAAGCTGACTAAAGGCTATCACGTCACCCTCAACCACCCCTCTGATAATGACTGTTTCTCCTTTAATTTGACCAAAAACTCTACCAGACTTCCCTACTTCTATTTTTGACTTTTGAGTAGATTCAATATCGCCAGTTACCTTACCTGCAACATAAAGATAATCCTTGCAAATTATATTTCCTTCAATTTCAACCCCTTCAGATACCACAGATGTGCCTTTATTAATATTATTATTACCGCCGCTAAAGATGTTAAATAAACCCATAATTAAAATAACTAAATCTGAAATAAGCTTTTGGGAACACTTTGTGTCCTTTCAGGATTGGTGATGATATCGGCGAACCAATCTCCGAATTCATTTGTAAAACGAAGCAACTCAGCAACATTATAATCACTAATTTCCCTACCAAATGTTCTTTTAAACAATCTTGAGTAAATAATAGGATGTCCTAAATAGCAAGGAAACTCCCTTAAAGACTGGTAAACATGCATCATCTCTTGTCTAGTCTCTAGAAGATTAGGTATCACTAAAACTGTCGGTAATTTTTGAGTAATAGAATGTCCACTAAAGCCTTCATCTTTTAAGAATAGTTGCCCCAAGAATTTACGGGTAGCAAACAAATCGGCATCTGATGATGAGGTGGGGACAAATAAATAATCAGCGTCGTTTAAAAATGAATACTCCACAAAATTAGTTCCAGCTGGTGTATCAAAAAAAACAAGTCGCCTTTTACATGAAGATTTTAAAAATGAATCAGAACAAAGATGTTGGTATATTCGTGCATTGTTCGGTCCACCCGATGCCAACAAAAACTCGGGGTCCTCGATCAAGCAAAATCTATCGTTGGTAAACCTTTTCAATGAATCTTGCGTTGTAGCTTGTCTATCTAAGTCAATGAACTCGATATAAGAATCAGGTTGTTTGACGGCTAGGTTTAAGCAAGAAATAAAAGCCAGCGTACTTTTACCAACTCCTCCCTTTGAATTCGCAAACGCAATGGTTAAAGTGTTCGAAGACCATTTTCGAGAAAAATGAGATTCTTCACCGGAATCGAGCGCTTCGAATCTGTCAGTTACGGATGGTGAAGCTGAATGCTTGGTATCTGCTTCAGCCCCAACTGTACTCTGATTTTCATCAACACTGCTTATAATGTCCGGCTTTTCTTCGTAAAAATCAGTTTGATCCGACTTTTTTTTGAAATTCCTAAAAAATTTTCCCAGCAAAACAATTGCCCTGTATTAAGTCAGAGGAGCAACAATAACTTTATTGTTAATCGTCTTCAGAATTTTTGCTAGCCGAGGGGCTTGGTCTTGGCTCAACCTTCTGAGCAAGTCTACCGATCCTATCAGCTTGACTGCTCGCTGATGGAGCATCCCAATCTGTTGAAATTTCTCCAACAAGCTTCGCACCCTCATGAGCTTCTATCGAACCGTAGGAGATCTTGCCACGTATTTTTCCAGTAGAAGCCACCGTCAATTTACCTGATAAATTTAGGCTTTCATCCACTACACCCTCAATCCAAGCAGTCTCTCCCGAGATATCTCCAGAGACGTTTCCACTTTTGCCTACAATAAGATGTTTTACCTGAACCTTCCCGACAAGACGACCGTCAATCCTAGCGGTGCCCTGAATTGCAAGCGAGGCGCCCTCAAGTTCGGTTGACTCTCCAACGAAAAACTCATAGTTTTTACTTTCTTCTTTCATCTTCAATTTCTCTCTAAAAAGGTGATTACCTTACATTAAAATTTTATTATACACAAAAATTAGCTAACGAACCGTAATTCTATGATAACTGTTGTATTTATCTGGAAAAAATTACTGAAAGCCAACTCTCCTAGTCCAAACACTTCAAAATTCTCTATATTTTTAAGTTCCTTGCCTACGGATCTCTGTAATTACTTCTCACATAGCTACCGGGAGCATCTTCAATCACAAATTTTTGATTAATATTTAAAGCTTTTATTTTAGATCCACTTTTATCAGCTAGCCAAGAGCTCCAGGTTGTCCACCAAGAATCGTTCGCATTATTTGCGTTTTCAAGCCATTCATCAGGAAACTGGAACTCTAATTTAGATACATAATGGGAATATCTTGAGCTTTCAGGAGGATTTACGATTCCAGCAACATGTCCTCCGTTAGTTAAAATGAAAGTTTTTTCACCTCCTAAAAGTTTCGCTCCAGCAAAAGTAGAGCGCCACGGCGCAATATGATCCTCGACAGCAGATACAAAACATGACGGAGAGTTAATTTTCGTGATATCGATCAGAGTTCCCTGCATTTCCAGGGCATTAGGCTTCGCAAGGCTATTCTTCAAATACATTTCTCTCAAATAAAAACTATGCATTTTCCTGGGAAGACGTGTTGAGTCAGAATTCCAATAAAGGATATCAAATGCATCTGGCGACTTACCTTTGAGGTAATTATTAACAAAAAAATGCCAGATCAAATCATTGGCTCTCAATATATTGAAAACTTGCGACATATGGTCTCCTTCAAGATAACCATCGACCTCCATAATTACTTCGAGTTTTTCAACAATATCTTCATCAACGAAAAATCCTAGATCCCCTGGTTCCGAGAAGTCAATCATAGATGTCAGAAATGTAGCAGAATTGATCGTTTTGTCGCCTGTTCGTTCAAGATAACTTAAACAAAGCGCTTGCAAGGTCCCTCCAATACAATAACCCAAAGTATTCACTTTGTTGAAATTCAACTCAGATTTCAAAAATTCAATAACCTGAAAGACACCTTTAGAAAAATAGTCGTAAAAACTTATATCACTGCTTTCTTCATTCGGCTCTTTCCAAGAAATAACAAAAACTGAGAATCCTTCTGACACCAACCACCGTACCAAGGAATTTTCTGGTCTCAAATCCAAAATATAATATTTATTTATCCAAGGAGGTATTATCAACAATGGGATTTCGTGAACTTTGTTAGTAGTAGGTTGATACTGTATTAGCTGTACAAGTTCATTCTGAAAAATAATTTTACCTGGAGTACATGCAAGGTTATCGCCAACTACAAATTTATTTTTATCGACCATGCGCATATTAAGTCGGCCGGTTTTGGGATCTAAATCTTCAGCAAAATTTTTTAACCCATTTAATAAATTAGCCCCTCCCGATCGGAAAGTCTCCTTTACAATATCTGGATTAGTAGCTGGGAAATTCATAGGTGACATTGACTCCAAAAATCGCCGCATAAAAAAAAGCATTTTTTGTTTTTCATTTTCATTGAAGTCTTCAATGTCTTCGATTGACTTTTCAACAACATCGACATTTGATAAATACAATTGTTTCCAAAAATTAAAATAGGGGTGTTCATCCCAAATGGTGTTCTTAAACATCTTGCCACTAGTCTTATTAGTTTCACGACCATTTTTCTTATTTTCGGCAGGGTTCACTAGATTTGAGACTAACATATTGCTAAAAGATGTAGCCCAAGAAGACTGGAAGTTAATAAAATTTCTAGGATTATTTAAAAAATAATGCAAAAATTTTGCAAGCAGAGGAATAATCCCAAAAATATCATACTCAATTTCAGTAAGAGACTTTTTGTCAGGCTTATTATTCAAATCCATTCAATTCAATCTGTTTTATTAGAATAAAAATTAATTAAAAGCATTATTTATCATTCGAGAAGATATCCACACAAGTATTTGCCGCTACCTCCGACGCGAGCGCGATGGTTTCTGATAAAGTCGGATGCGCATGCATTGTAAGCGCTAAATCGTCAATATCTGCGCCCATTTCTAAAGCAACTGCTAATTCACCTATTAAATCTCCCGCGTTTGGCCCGACTACTCCAGCACCCAGTAGCTCTTTGGTCGTTTTATCAAAAATAAGTTTAGTGTTGCCATCCTTGCGACCAATAGCCAAAGAGCGACCGCAAGCGGACCAAGGAAAGTTACTAATCTTTAAATCGCGCCCCTGAATCATTCCCATTGACTCTGTCTGTCCAATCCAAGCCACTTCTGGGTCTGTATATGCAACAGAGGGGATCGCCTTCGCATCGTAAATAGTTTTCATCCCAGCTAACACCTCTGCAGCCACCTTACCTTGATAGGAAGATTTATGAGCAAGCATCGGGTTGCCAGTCACATCACCTACAGCAAAAACATTGGCAATATTTGTTCGTAGTTGATTGTCAACTCTTATGAAACCCTGGCCGTCAGTAAAAACTCCAATTTTACCAAGATCGAGAAGTTCTGTGTTTGGCACCCTTCCAGTAGCAACTAGTACAGCATCACACGCGAGCTTTTCAGGCGCCATTTCACCTTCTAATGTCAAAATAAAACCTTCCGATGTCTCGTCTATAGCGGTGACTTTAGTCGATTTATATATAGATTCAAGTTTATTTTTTAGCTTCCGCTCGAGTGGTCGAACCAAGTCCTTATCAACACCATTTAGTAAGCTAGGTGATAATTCAATTATGGTTACTTGTGAACCAAGTTCAGAATACACACATGCCATTTCTAACCCGATAATTCCACCTCCAATTATAAAAAGACGCTTTGGGATTTCCTCAAGCTTTAAGGCTGAAGTTGAATCGAGAATTTTTGGGGACTTCGGCGCAAAAGGCAAAGAAATCGGCCGGGAGCCTGATGCAATTATGACGTTTTTAAACTCTAATGTTTCGTGGACATCCTGATTTGTAAGCAACAGATTGCTTGTCGATTCAAACTTAGCCATTCCGGTCTTAAAGTCTACATTTCGTTTACTAGCCAGAGCAGATAAGCCGTTCCTTAAGTCATTTATAATCTGGTCTTTTTTTTCATTTAGTTTTACCAAATCTATTACAGGCTCATTGTATGTTATTCCATATTCAGTAAGATCGGATACATCTGTTATTACCTTAGCGGCATGCAAAAGTGTTTTTGAAGGGATGCATCCCACATTAAGGCAAACGCCACCCAAATATACGGTTCTGTCGACTATACAAACCTTCATCCCTAGGTCTGAAGCCCTAAAAGCTGCGGCGTAGCCTCCAGGACCTGAACCTACAACTATTAAATCATACATTATCGGATACCTTCTATTAAAATTTCAAAGTGTCAGTTCTTCAGGCAATTTACAGGCAATTAAAAGATTTCTAATGAAATACAAATGTTAATTATGTTTTAATTCGCATATTATAACAATTTGAACTAACGATTTAAAAACCTATTATGATAATTTCTAGAGAGATAAAAATAGTTGAAGCAAATACGGATTTCGTATACTGCAATGGAGGTGAAGCCGGGCTAGGGCATCCTAAAATCCGTCTTCGTTTTGATAATTCAAACTTCGTAGACTGCTATTACTGTGGTCAAAGATTTGCAAAGCCAAACTATTCGAATATTCACACTGATAAATAGCAAAGCTAAAGAGTCGAGCGCGCCCGGAGAGATTCGAACTCCCGACCCCCTGGTTCGAAGCCAGGTACTCTATCCAGCTGAGCTACGGGCGCAAAATAATTACATTCAGCGCGCCCGGAGAGATTCGAACTCCCGACCCCCTGGTTCGTAGCCAGGTACTCTATCCAGCTGAGCTACGGGCGCTGCAATTCCCTAAGTTAATTTAAGTTAAAATTATCGGTCGGTAACCACACGGTGTCAAATGAAAGCTTAGACGTTTCTGATTACTTTTGGCTAGTCATCCCCAAGAAATTCACTTAATATACTTAGGACGATATTTTGATGGCAGAACAGGAGTACACTGTAATGGAGTCTATCGACATTAATTGCGATATGGGCGAGAGCTTTGGAAATTGGGTTATGGGTGATGATAGCGGAATGATGAAAAGGGTTACCACCGCAAATGTAGCTTGTGGATTTCATGCAAGTGATCCTTTGACAATGCTTGAAACGGTTTCATTAGCAAAAAAAAAATAATGTTAAAATCGGGTCTCATCCAGGATTACCTGATCTTCTCGGCTTCGGCAGGAGAGTTATGAGTATTACGGCTGAAGATGCCCACGCTTATGTTGTTTATCAAACCGGCGCGTTACAAGCGGCGTTACAGATGTATGGAATGGACTTGCATCATATTAAACCGCATGGGGCGTTTTATTCAATTCTTAAGCAGGACAAAACGATAGCAGAAGCGGTAGCAGATGCTATTAAACGCTTATCTTCAAGTCCAATGCTTTATTGGCCGGCGCCCACCGATGCAGCGCTTCCCACTGCAGCGAAAAAATTGGGTATCCGCGTGATAGGTGAGATTTATCCTGATTTACAATATGATGACGATGGTTCATTAGTAATACAAAGAAAAAAGCATGAAACGGATGCCGACTTTGCTGTCAAACAAGTGAGGCAATTTGTACAAACCGGAACAGTCAGTTCGATCGAGGGTAAGCCTGTAGAACTTGAAGCAGAAAGTATTTGTATCCATGGAGATGGACCAAACGCATTGGAAATAACAGACGCAATCATAAAAGAACTCAAAGAACTTAACTGCGAAATAAAATCAATTGAATAAAAATGGAAATATCATGAAATTCGGACTAATTTTTTCTCAGAGTGTGCCACCAAAAAATGGTCGAGATTGGCACGCACCTTATAAGGATATGCTTGATTGCTTACCAAGAGCTGAAGAACTTGGATACAAATCATGCTTTCAAGTTTCTCATCATGCCCAAAAAGATGGTTTGTGCCCCGGGCCACTTATCGCATGTTCAGCAGCCGCCGCCGTCACGTCCGAAATGAGAATAGGGACTGGTGTTTTACTTGTGCCGTTATATGCACCTTTAAAACTTGCAGAGGATATTGCTGTTCTGGACAACGTGTCAAATGGTCGATTTATTTTTGGCGTTGCACCTGGATATGTTGAAGAAGAGTTTGCGGCCCATCAAGTGCCTCGTTCAGAGAGAGTTTCTCGTTTCGAGGAGGCGTTGGATTTAATGATAACGGCTTGGACCAACGACGAATTTGAGTTTAATGGGAACCACTACAAAGTACCAAGAACAAGACTAACTCCAAAACCAGCACAATCCCCTCATCCACCAATTTGGTATGGGGTTTCTGCTAGTAAATCACTGAGGCGTGCGGCCCAAAGGAGATGCGTCCAAATAATGTCGCCTAGACACGGGCCTGAGGAGCTACAACAACACTTTAGTCCCTATGAAGATGAGGCTAGGAAACTTAATTGGGAAATTCCAGAAAGACCGATAATACGGTCTATTTTTGTCGCGCCAACGCAGCAAGAGGCTGAAAAAATCGCGGCTCCGGCTTTGAATTACCTTTTTACAGAATTGTATGGCGCGGCATCGGCTGCTGGAGAGAGAACGTTAAGGGCTGCAGACGGAAGTGTGATCACCGACAAGACTCAAGTAGGTTTCGAGACCTTTAAAAATAGGTATATTGTAGGGACACCGGAATTTGCGATCGAAAAGTTATCTATGTACAAGAAAGCGGTATCCCCATCCGAGGTAATTTGCTGGATGCATCTACCGGGAATAAGCGGGAAGGAATCAATGAAGTCAGTTGAACTTTTTGCAAAAGAAGTGATGCCTATATTCCAAAAATAATATGAAAATATTAGTGCCGGTATCTGTCGGAGAAATATTTGATAAGCTGAGTATCTTGCAAATAAAAGAACAAAAGATCTCGGACCCGACAAAATTGGGTAACGTTAAAAACGAAATCAAAGAATTAAAGAAGTCAATTGTTGATTTTAAAATCGATGAACAATCTTATTCTAAGTTGTTAAATATATTAAAAGCCAAATTATTTGAAACGAATAGTAAGCTATGGGATATAGAAGATGCACTTAGAGAGCTAGAGAACAAAAAGATCTTTGAGCTAGAATTTATTTCACTCGCCAGACAGGTATACATTACTAATGATGAAAGGGCTGAGATAAAAAAAGAAATAAATAAGTTAACGGGATCGAACATTATTGAAGAAAAACACTATTCAGAATATTAAAATGTCTAATATCGCAATTTATGTTGCCGGGGATAAAATAGGTGACGCGATACTAAAGTATCCAGTAATAAGAGCATTCAAAGAAGCGTTGCCTGTATCTACTAAGATAATCTGGATCACAGGGAATGAACCATCAGCGTTCTTTGATCAACTTTCTTTTTTGAACAGACAGATTATTGATCATTTTTTCATTGAAAATGACTCGATTTCTAATAAAGAAAGAAGAACCATTTTTGAACAGTATCAAATTCAATGTTTAATTAACACTGAATCAAGAATTAAAACAGGTATTAAGTTGAAAACGTTTCATAAAGGTATGTATATTTGCCCTGCTTTAAATTATTTATTTTCCGACATAAAGCCAAAAACCCAGAGTAAAAATGATTCTATTTTTGACAGATTTTACGCCTTGTTATCACTTGCAACCAAAAAAAAACTACGCTTAAATTTTGATATTGATATCCCGAAACCTTATCAACAATACACTGATGAGATTTTGCCGGATGATAATTATATTGGCTTTAGTCTAGGAGCGAGCGGTTATAAAAAAGCTTGGCCGTTAGAACATTTTATCGAGCTAGCCCGTTTAAAAGATAAATATTCTTTCAAACCAGTTTTTTTTCTGGGCCCGAATGAAGATCATCTTAAAAAAAGATTAAAAACGGTTATTTCAGATTGTAGAATCATACCTAGTAATAATCTTCCGAATGCCATTAATAGTGTTCCGCTACTAACAATATCTGCAGCAAAAAAACTTTCTTTTTCAGTAGCAAATGACTCAGGTGGCGGCCATCTCTTAGCATGTGGTCGCAAGCCATTACTTACTCTTTTTGGAAAAAATCGGGCGAAAAAATTTTTATCTCCATATTGCGATCAAAAGTGTATCAATACAGAGGACTTTGGGAAGAAAAATGTTGTAGATTTAGAATTCAAGCCCGTGTACGATGAATTCGTTAACATGATAAGATCAGTAAGAAGTAAAACTCGGTTTGGATAAGTTCATAAATATCCTTACCAAGGCTTTGATTTAATTTAAGGTATATTTATGAGTAATAATTTTATTAAAACGCCAATTCCTGGAACATTTTATAGGAGACCGGCTCCAGACAAAGCACCTTTCAAAGAGGAAGGAGATTCTTGTGTAGAAGGAGAAATAATTGGATTAGTTGAAGTGATGAAAAACTTTCATGAAATTAAAGCTTCAGAATCAGGAACTATTAAATGTTTTCTAGTGGAGGATAATCAACCCGTTGTTCCGGGTCAGACTATAGCAGAAATGGAATAAGCATTAACTCAATCCTTGCATCCAAATATCTGGCGAAAATATGCCTGGCAATGACCTACTTTCACATGGGAAACCCCACACTATCATCGGCGCTGATTAGTTTCACTTCTGAGTTCGAAATGGTTTCAGGTGGTACCTAATCGCTAGAGTCACCAGGCAATTTGTAAAATTTGGTAAGTCTAGAGTAATTTTAACATTACTCAGAGCTTTGCGTAACAAAGTACTTTCATAGTTATATGATCAAGCCACACGGGCAATTAGTACCGGTTAGCTTCATCCATTACTGGACTTCCACACCCGGCCTATCAACCTTGTAGTCTACAAGGGCCCTTTAGAGATCATAAAGATCTGGGAGACCTAATCTTAGGGGAGGCTTCCCGCTTAGATGCTTTCAGCGGTTATCCCGTCCGTACTTAGCTACCCGGCAATGCCACTGGCGTGACAACCGGAACACCAGAGGTACGTCCACTCCGGTCCTCTCGTACTAGGAGCAGCTCCCTTCAAGTCTCCAGCGCCCA